>ERZ773173.441-NODE-441-length-49644-cov-3.796628_pt1 | contig 49644 bp, 34 predicted proteins | sample MGYA00580535_ERZ773173 | MGnify/ENA primary metagenome ERZ773173 (study PRJEB29015, sample SAMEA2737856) | human gut metagenome | biome: human gut; feature: human-associated habitat; material: faeces | place: China | collected 2012 ...
TTAATTTTAAATCAATTATGTCCTGATAATATCGTGACCTCTTCGGTAGCTCCTCATAATTTGTCGTTTGCATTTCAAGATTAAAAACAGTATTTTTGTCATCTTCAACATAGATGTCCAGTCTTATTGACTTTGAACCCGGTGCAATCTGAATGGTTTCTTCATAATCAAGATATTCAATGTCCCTTATCTTAATGTTTAATATCTGCTCTAACACCGGCTTGCATATCTCTTTATTAGACATTACTTTGGCAAACATAAATGCATCTGTTATTCCTAATTCTTCATATTGTTTTCCCATTATCTTATCCTCCCTTGTTTATTTAATATCTAAATATATTTTAAATAATAAATGCGCTTCTGTCAACATTTTATTTATGTGTTTCGGAGTCAGTTTATGTGATGTTTACCTTATATAAAAAGCCAACTGGAAAGTATTAAACTTTAAATCTAACTTTCTAACCAGCTTTTTATTAACTTTTTTGAATAGTATTAGATAAATAGTTACATCATAAGCAGTATTCGTATTCCGCTTCGTTCCATACTCATATCGCGCTAGCGCGATATATTCCTGAATTAAAAATGCTTTTATTGAGCAAGCTCATAACGCAATTTTATTTCAGTCATGCACCGCTTAAAGTTACGCGTAAAAAGTCCCGGTAAGATTGGTTACCCAATCTTCCGGGACTATGAGAATATGAGAAAGCAATGCTTTTCAATATTATCAGGCTATTTTACTTTGACTACATGATATAATGTGTATGTCTTACCACCACTTGTAACTGTAATCTTAATTGTAGCTTTGCCTTTCTTAACAGCTTTAACTTTACCCTTCTTAGAAACCTTAGCTACCTTCTTGTTAGATGTTGCATACTTAACTGTAGCACCACTTGCAAGGTTTGCTAATTTAATCTTCTTAGATTTGCCTTTCTTAAGAACTGTTTCGTCTGCAACTGCAAGGTTCTTTCCTGCTTTGCTAATCTTGCTTACTTTGAAGCTTGTCTTAGCTTTGCCCTTAACTTTGACATTGAAGTAGTACTGGCTTACAACACTGCCCTTCTGGATGCAGATTGTTAATTTAGCTTTACCTTTCTTCTTTGTCTTAATTACACCCTTATTACTAATTGTTGCAACTTTCTTGTTGCTTGTGTAAGTATAAACCTTAGCACCCTTAGTATTCTTAAGACGTAACTTGTATGTAGCCTTAGCGCTTAACTTCTTGCTTGAAACTACTGTTGGAACCTTTAATCCTGTAGCACCACTTGGTGTATCTTTGTTAGCTGCTACTGTAGTTGTTCCTTCATTAGCCTTAGCTGTTGTTGTAGTTGGTGCTGTAGTTGTTTCGCCTGCGGCTGGTTTTGTTGTTGTTTCACCTGTAGCTGGTGTTGTTGTTTCTTCACCTGTGCCAGGTGTTGTTGTTTCTTCTGAACCTGGTGTTGTAGTTGTTTCTTCAGGCTTCTTAACTTCTGCCTTGATTACTTCGATTTCAGCAAGACCAACTGCTGTTGTTGATTCTGAAACTTCGTCAACTACGAACTTAATGTTCTTAACTTCTTTGCCTTCGCCAAGACTGATTTCCTTAACTGCACCATCATTTGGAAGTTCTCCAACTTCAAGTGTTGTTCCATCCTCAAATTCTAAGTGAGATTTTGTGATGTGGTCATCTGTATTAGGTCTGTCATAAAGTTTAATTGTTGTAACTTTCTGTGCTTCATCGTATGCAAGATTTAACCAAGCACCTTTTCCTTCATTCTTTGTTACCCATTCAGCCCATGGGAATCTTGTATGCTTGTTAGCAAGTCCTGTTGCATAACCATCTGCAATACCGTCAACTGCCTTAACTGCACTCTGGTCATCCCATCTGCTGTCACTGCTGTTTTCACTTGATGCTGTTACTGTAGCAAGTGAACCAATACTGTTTGTTTCATGCTTGTAGAATACTTCATTAACCTTTGAGAATGAAGCAATCCAGTTGTAGTATTCTGTTGTATACTCACGAAGTGCCTTATCCTTTAAGTTATACTTAAATGGTCCCTGACGCATGCTGTATGGAGTTAATACGTTTTCTCTTTCGCTCCAGTTAAGCATTGTCTTTTCTTCAAGACCATCAAGGTGCTGCCAAGCTCCTAAATATGTGTTAAGTTCTTTGCCCCAACCGTAGTTACCCTGATCTTTAGGATATACTTCATCAGTCATATGGCTATGGATAATAGCTTCGTGAACTGTTGGCTGGAATTTATCGTTTTCCTTCTGGATATTCTTAATAGCTTCATTACCGAATAATCCAAAGTATGCATGGTCATAATGCATATCGTATCTTGATGTCATATAAACATCTGTTGGGTTAACACTCTTCATTACACTTTCAAGGTCTGCTAAGAAGTTAGCACGTGTGTATGAAGCATGTTCTCCTGTCATAAGATAATGATAATCATTTCTTACACTTTCATCACCATATGTTTTTGTTACACCATTTCTTGAAGATATAACTTTATTATCATCTGCAATGAAAATATTATATACAAAACTGTCTGTAAATGCTGTTGTGTACTGTCCAACACCCATACCACCGTTATCTGCATAGCCTAAGAAGTACAAGTGATCTGTTGGTACACCGATTGTATTTAATGCATTTACTGTATCTCTGATTCTTAATTTACCATGGTCTACACCACTGTAATCTCCGTTTGTTGCATATACAACGTAAACTTCGTCGCCATTTGCAACAGCTCTGTTCATAACACCACCTGCCATTAACATTTCATCATCTTCGTGAGGTGCCATTACTAAGATTCTCTTATGATGTTTAACTTTTGCGTCAACACCGTCAAAGTGTACTTCTGAAACTTTTGCAGTCATACCCTTTTCGAACTGGAACTTAATTCCTGTAATTTCGTCTTTTGATGCTGATACAACTTTTCCTGAATCTTTTGAATCACATGAACCTGCTTCAACCCATCCTTCAGATGTGTTAACCAATACTTTGTATGGTGCAGCTTCGCCTTCAAAATCAACGCTGAAGTTTTCAATATTGTATTCTCTGTCTAAACCGATTGTTAATGATGGATTTTCATCATCAGCATCAGGTGTCCATGTTGTGTTTGCATCTCTATCTGTAACATTTTCTCCATCCTTAGATGATGAAACTGTTACCGGCTGGCTGTATGCCAAGTCAATATCAATGTTCTGTCCTTTTTCAGTAAGAACAATCTTGTTTTCTTCTTCCGGATTGATTACTTCTTCACCTAAAACTTTTACTTCACCAATTGCAGGCCAAACTGCTACTCTTGACTCTTTGTGAAGTGGTAACTGTGTTAATGTTACACGAACATATTGGTATTTGTTATTTGCATATTCTGCTGCAATCTTACCATACTGTTCCTTTGAGAAATCAGTGTTAGCTGTATTATCCCATAACATATCCCAGCTACTCTTATCATTTGAACCTTCTACCTTATACTGCCATGCCTGACCGTAAGCCGGTGTTGTTGCCGCCTGAGCATCTTCAAGTGTAGGAAGTACTTCATGTTCAAATACTAAGTCAAATGCCTGAATCTGCTGAGCCTTACCAAGGTCAACCATCCACCAAGCACCTTCTTTTTCTGAATCTCCGTCGCCTACCCAAAGTGTTCCGTCGTTTCCGTCAATTGCATTTGCAGGATCTCTACTTACTGTTGAAGCTGTTGCTTCTCCATCAAGTGCAAAGTTAGTAAGTTCTTTTGGTCTGTATACGTTAAACTCTGCTACTGCAGGCCATGCATCTTCAATAGTATCTCCAAATGTAAATCTAACATATGAGTATTTCTTTTCTGTTATAGATTCATCTAAAGTTACTTTCTGTGTAGATGCAACTTCTTCATTTGCTGTCTGATCCCAGATAACATCCCAGTTAGTCTTGTCTGTTGAAGCTTCTACTTTATATTTCCATGCTGATTTAGCTTTATCACCACCGAAAGTAACATCTAATTTTTCGATATTATAACTTCCGTCTAAATCTACAACAAAGTTTGCTCTGTCTTCTGTAACTGTATCACCCTGATTTGACCAACCATTTGAAATCCACATTGTTGTTTCATCACCATCCACAATGTTTGATCCTACGCATCCAGGATCCCAATCACTCTGAGATGATGTAGTTACAGTCTTATCAAGTGAAATATTAGTTTCTGTATCTGAAATTCTTTTCTTCTTTGATAAAACAATGTTATCAAACTTAACCTGATCTACACCATTATCTGACTTAATCACGATGTATGTTGCAGGAACCTTTTTCTTAAAGTTAGTTGTAAATGTCTGCTTCTTGCCTGTTACCGTAAATGTCTCGCTTTCTTCTCCTGCTTCAACCTTTACAGTAGCTGTTCCTTTAGCACAATATGCTTCAAAACTTGTTAAAGCATACTTGTCAGGAATAGCTATTTTGTTAGCCTGTTCTTCATTAGTATATGAAGTAGCCCATAATTTACCGTCTGTTACGTTCCAACCACGGTTACCGAAGTCACAGTTAGAATATACACCTGTTAATGCTCCGTTATTGCAATCATCAAAATCTAATAAAATCTTTCCTTCACCAAGGTCTTCTTTAATACCACTGTTGTAGCTGTTATCAGCACCAATGTTTGGCTTAACAAATGATTTTACTTCGTTTCCGTAGAAATCCTGTCCGCCATTGTCGATAACTGAAATACCCTGGTCAATAACTGTTGCTCCATCTTTAAGTTTGTATCCGTCAACAGTACCATAAGTAATCTTAAATTCGCCGTTAACGTCTTCAACTGTTGCGCTTGTTCCTTCTTCTAACTTAACATAGTCGCTCTTAACTGCTACCCTGGCATTTTCATCGTCAGCTCTTCTATTGTTAAGGTTTGCTCCACCGTAAGCATTGTTATTTACAACACCCATATAACGTGAATCCCAAGCCTGTGCCTTATTTACTCCGTTGTCATCTATCTTTTGAGCTTCTGTTATAATGACATTATTTCTAATTTTAAATCTATCAGTAGAAGTTACTGCTGTTGTATCATCCCAGCTACGTGTAATAGATCCATCATGGTCTGCATCCATATAAATCAAGTTGTTATATGCATCCAAGCTTCCATTACCGCCCTGACATAATGTTAATACAGCACCACCGCCATAACGGTTTGTACCATATCCATCATTAACACTGATGTTATATCTGTAGTATGTCTGATATGATGTTCCTAATGCACATTCAAAGAATGAACCTGATGGATTGTCATGTGTATAGTTGTACTGAACATAATTTAAGTCTGCATAAACGTCAGCGTCAAATGCCTGTGAATCTTCCTTATCACCGGAAGCTCCTGAACCAAACACTTCGTTGTACTGGCAGATTGTTTTCTGACCATGTTCCCACCAAATAGGAACGTTTCCGTTAGGACCACTGTTACATCCATTTGCAACATTATATTCAATAAGTGCATTTTCATAATCTGATGGACAAATAGCTGCGTTACCTACGTTTTCGCAGTAATTGCTACGAATTACAAGATTTTTACTTCTATATGTTCCACCGCCACCTTCAGTAATTCCACTTTCATCAGGGAATGTTGAGCTTCCCCATGTTGAAATAAAGTTAATACCGTAATGGTTTACATTTTTTACATAGTTTCCTTCTACAGTAATGTCTTCCCAATTAGTAGCTTTCTTGTTACCACGGATAGCATATACAATACCACCACGACCGATACCTGCCTGCTGACCGATTGGAATAGAAATTACGTCATGAACGTATGTATTTTTTACATTAATTTCATGAAGTGTTCCTGCATCCTGTCCCATAATCAAGATACCATATTTCTTAATATGATCATCTTTAGTTTTTGTATGGTTTGTTACTTCAATAGATGTGATTTCCCAGTATTCCTGATTATAGAAATATACTGCTGTGTTAAATACACGATTCTCTAAATCATCACCTTTGTCTCCACACCAGCTATCACCATTGATAACAGGTCTGCCGTCTTTAACGTCACCATATGCGTCAATTGTAATAGGGTTTCCTTTTTCACCTGAACCCTTTGGACTTAAAAGACCGCTCCATGAGCAACCTCTTTTAAATCTAAGCTTATCACCCGGCTTGAAAGTAGTTGCATTAACTTTTTCAAGTGACTTCCAGGCTTTTGTTTCACTAGTACCGTCATTATCGTCATTTCCGTTTACGGAATCCACGTAATAACTAATGCCTGTTGTTGCCTTAGTAGCTGACGCTGATACGAATGTACCGTTGCCAAGTACTGTAGTAACTATCATTGCCAAAGACAACAATAGGGCAAGCATCTTCTTCTGCTTCATAAAGTACCTCCTTTTTATTTAACCGATTCTTGTCGGTTACCCTTTCAACTTTATTTGTAGTTCCTATTAATATATTAGAAACTAAAGCACATCTTTAATTAACTTTCCTGCTTCCTTATCAACAATAACTGTTACGTTATTGTGTAACTGTAAGATTGAAGCCGGAACCTTTGGAGTTACCGGACCGAAGAATGCATCTCTTATAATCTGTGCTTTCTTCTCACCATTTGCAATTAATAAAATATGTTTAGACTGCATGATTGACTTAATCCCCATTGTGAATGCCTTTTCAGGAACTGCATCACCTTCATCGAAAAGTCTCTGATTAGCATCAATTGTGCTCTGTGTAAGCTGTACACAGTGGGTAGTTTTTTCAAAAGATTCACCCGGTTCATTGAAACCGATATGTCCGTTTAAGCCAATACCTAAAAGCTGCATATCAATATTTCCAAGCTCCTTAATAATGTTTTCATATCTTGCACATTCAGCTTCTTCGTCTTTAGCCATACCGTTTGGAAGGTATGTATTAGACTTCTTAATATTGATTAAGTCAAAGAGGTTAGTATCCATGAAATATCTATAACTCTGCTTATGATCACCTGTTAAGCCCTTATATTCATCAAGATTAATAGTACTTGTCTGTGAAAAATCAATGTCTCCCTTGTTGTACCACTCAACCAACTGCTTATAAGTACCAATTGGTGTTTCACCTGTAGCTAATCCAAGTACTGCGTCAGGTTTCATAATAACCTGTGCTGATAAATAATTAGCTGCCTTTCTGCTCATATCTTCATAATCATTAGCTATTATAATTTTCATTATTTTCCTCCTTGCATATTAAATATGTATTGAAATGATAAACTCCCTTTTTATTATTAGAATGTTTATTTTTTATTTACTCTGGTCAACTAAGAACTGAATGAATCTGTCTACACCACCGCCTAAAATCTGAATCTTTTCAGGTCTTACACCTTCTAATGAAGAAACATCGAAGAAATCTCCTGCTTCTGTCTTTGGTGTAAGCATAAAGCTGTCACTTCCGTAAAGACCTTCCTGTATTCCTACGAACTCGTCTCCCCAGAAAGAACAATCTTCTGCTTCGATTCCTTCATCCTTAAATGATTCAAGGATTGTGTCTACATTGTCACTCTTACATGAAATACCAACTTCAAGATACTTAGCATCACATGTTGCGGATACCTTAAGTCCAAACTCTTCTCCAACCTTTTCAGATAATGAAACTAAATCCATTATTCCGTTTTCTAAACCATGTTCTTCTAACATAGCCTTTAACTGTGACATTTCATCTTCCTGCATAAATAACTGATCGCCACGCTCATTTTCTACCTGTAAATCAATCTTGCAGTAGTTTGGTCTTGAAAATACAACATCAGTTTTGAAGTTATATTTTTCAAGTAACTCTCTGTGGATTTTGTAGCATACATCATGAATCTTTAATAATCCTTCTGTGTCAGGTATACAGTCAGCGAAAATCTCCGGCTGACCGTTAACCATCTTATAGTTGTATGCTCCTCTGCCTAAACCTAAATAAAGGTTTGAAGCTTCCTCTGGAGTGAAATGTTCATGAATTTTTCCACTGGCAATTTTGTCATATGTTGTACCACTTACAATTACAAGCTTTACTCCACTTGCAAGTAAAGGCTTCATAGCTGCAACAGCTTCCTCAACAGGAGCCTGTCTTGACATTACGGCTGTTCCGTCCCAGTCGAAAAATATTGCCTTATATTTCTTGGACATATTCTTCTCCTTCCTTATTTAAAGTGATAGGTTCATAATTACTCTTAAATGTAATAGGAACCTGATTAAGTAATTTATATGTAACCTTACCCTGTTCAATTTTGATTCTCATATCGCTACCATGATATTCAACACAGAATTCGTATGACTTCCACTGTTCAGGAAGTTTTGGATGAATTGTAAGTTCGCCTGTGTTAGAACGAACACCTGCGAAACCAAATACAATACCCTGCCATGTTCCTGCCATGTTAGCTGCATGGATTCCTGCATAGAAATTATCATGCATATCATCAAGATCCATTCTTGCTGACTGTGAGAAATACTTGTAAGCTTCTTCATCGTATCCAATCTGGCTTGCAAGGATTCCAAAAATACAAGTAGATAATGATGAATGATGAAGTGTAACTGTCTGATAGAAATCATAGTTTCTCTTAAGCTCTTCTTCTGTAAAGAAGTTACTATGAAGTAACATTCCAAGAATTGCATCAGCCTGTTTTGACATCTTCTGTCTGTAGACAAACAATGGATGATAATTTTCGTATAATAAATGTCTCTTTTCTTCCGGAATCTTAGATTCATCCCAAGGCTTTCTCATCATAAATCCGTCATCCTGTGGATAAATCTGTAATTTTTCATCAAATGGGAAATACATATTGTTAATAATTCTTTCCCAGTATTCTAGTTCTTCGTCTTCAAGTTCTAACTTTTCAACTAACTTGTTGTATGCATCTTCGTCAAGACTCTTCATTCTGTCTAATGCCCACATAGCACTACGAATGTTTTCTCTTGCCATTAAGTTAGTATAGAAGTTATTATCAACGATTGCGTTGTATTCATCAGGTCCTGTTACTGAACAAATACAATATTTGTTATCCTTGCATTCTGCGAAGCATCCTACATCTGCCCAAACTCTTGCAGTTTCAACTAATACTTCTGCTGCTCTGTCGATTAAGTACTGGTCATCCCCTGTAATATCAAGGTAGAGCTTAAATGCATATGCAATATCTGCATTAATATGATACTGAGCTGTTCCAAGTGGAAAATATGTTGATGCTTCTTTACCATTGATAGTTCTCCATGGATACAATGCACCTTTCATATGTCCTAAAACTTTAGCTCTGTCTCTTGCATCATCAAGAGTGTCATATCTATAATTTAATAACTGCTTAGCTAATTCTGAATCTGTGTAAACGAATACAGGAAGTACATACATTTCTGTATCCCAGAAATAATGACCTTCGTATCCTTCACCACTAAGTCCCTTAGCTCCCATACCTGTTCTGCCATCACGACCTGCAGACTGCATAATATGGAATAAGTTAAATCTGATACCCTGCTGTAATTCTTCATCGCCTTCAATCTTAATGTCGGCTTTGCTCCAGAATTCATCCATCTTTTCTTTCTGAAGTGCTTCGTATTTGTCATAACCTAATACTTTTGCTTCTGAAAGTTTAGCTCTAATAAATGGAAGAATTTCTTCTTTAGGCATATCAAGTTCTGAAGTGTAAGCAATCATCTTTTCAAATGTTACTTCTTTGCCTTCTTCAGCATAAACTTCATATGAAGTATGTCCGTCTTCTTCTCCAATAACACATTCAGTCATATGACCGTCTGTAACAACAACACTACCACAAGCCATTGAAAGTTTACTGTTCTTTGTTTCTCCCTGGTATAAAATATAATCTTCATCAGATTTTAATTCTTCTACCACAAGATGTTTACCAAATGGGCCATAGTCAACTAAAGGATTAGTCTTTCTTGTGTGGTTTTCAACGCCTGCTTCAACGTAAGAACTAAACTTAACTGTGCCTTCAAAATTAATAGGTGTAATCTTAATCTGAATAGCCATAATGTTCTTATCAGCAAGAGAAACCAATCTCTTAAATGTTGCTTTAACTTCCTTGCCCTTAGGTGATTTCCAAACAACGTTTCTTACAACAATACCTTCATTCATAAGAAGGCTTCTGCTGTATTCAACTATTTCTCCTGCTTTTAAATCGAACATTTCACCATTTACTTCAATAGTGGTCTTTTTTAAATTAGGTAAATTAAGTAATGACTGGCTTGTTTCAGGGAAACCAAAGTTCCACTCACCATATCTTATATGTTCACTTTCATAAAAGCCATTAATGAAGTTTCCTTCCAGACCTTCATCTACCGTGAAAGGATATCCTTCGTCAAATGTACCACGAGTACCAATGTAGCCGTTTGAAAGTGCAAATGTTGTCTCGTTTCTATAATTCCAGTCTTTAACAAACTTTTCTTCGGTAACTTTCCATTCTTCTACCGGATATGTATTTTTTTCCATTCTCTATTCCTTTCTTTAACCCTTTACAGCACCTGCTGTCATACTTTCCATAACTTGCTTCTGTAAGATAATAAAGATAATAATTGTTGGAAGAACCGTGATTATTACCGCCGCAAACAGTGCAGAGTAGTTATTAGCAAATGTTCCTAAGTAATAGTTAAGTGCGATTGGAACTGTTCTAGCTGTATCACCACTTGTGAGCATTAATGCGAAGTAGAATTCGTTCCATGTATTAATAAACTGTAACATTGCGATTGTTGCCAAACCAGGCTTAGCCAATGGTAAAACAACCTTTGTAAATGACTGAATAAATGTTGCGCCATCAATATATGCTGATTCTTCAAGCGCTACTGGAATAGTCTTGTAGTAACTTACCATTACGAAGAATGACATTGGAATACCCATTGCTGCATACACGATAATCAGTCCAAATTTTGTATCGTATAAACCTAATGTTTTGAAAATTGCAAACAATGGCTGTGATATGGCCTGTGCTGGAAGCATCAATGATGCTGAAATTAAAAGCACTAAGATTGTTTTCAATTTAAAGTTATATCTTGCAACAACGTATGCACACATTGCTACGAAGCAAACTGTAACAGCTACGCTGACTAATACGATAATGATACTGTTTAAAAAATATTCCTGAATAGGTGCATATTTGAATGCATCGGCATAGTTCTTAAAATTAAATGACTTTGGAAGTGCAATTGCAGATGTATTAATTTCTGCATATGTTTTAAACGAACTTAAACCAGCCCAAATAATAGGTCCGATTGAAATAACTACAATCAAAGCAAGAAAGAGATATTTTAAAATTCCGCAAACTACGCGAACACCAACCGGCTGTTTTTTTACTGAACCAAGCTGCATAGGCATTGGTATGTCTTTTTCCTTCTTAGCCATGTTTTTATACCTCCTTCATTTCCTGTTTCTGGTTAAATAATTTCTGAATTAAGATAACTAATACTAATCCTAATGCAATCTGGATAACACCTACCGCGTTAGCCTTACCATAGTTGTTTTCAAGAGTGATAATCTTGTACAAGTATGTTGGTAAGTTAAGTGTTGCATTACCTGGACCACCCTTAGTTGTCATATAAATAATATCGAACTGTGATACCATTGCTACTGATGCTAAAACTACACAAGTGCCAAATGCATTCTTCATTAATGGAATTGTAATATATCTGTCTGCCTGTGCAGGTGTAGCACCGTCTACCATTGCTGCTTCGTAGATGTCAGGGCTTATAGCTCCCATTTCACCCATGAAGATTAACATATTAAATCCTGAGTAAAATACCCAAGTTGCTGTCACTGTCATAAATGCATATTTTGAGTTACCGAATAAGTTTAATACCTGAGTTGTGTCAAGTCCGAACTTTTCGTAAATAATCTTGATTACACCAAAAGATGGGTTTAATAATAATGAAAACATTACTGCTGTTGCTGCTGTCGGGACAATGTTAGGAATAACATATGCAACTCTTGCAAATTTCCATCCCTTTGGTTTTCTACGTAAGATAAGTGCCATAACGAAACCAAATCCTACATGAAGCGTTGACTGAATTAATACCCACTTCAAAGTGTTAACTATAGATACTGAAAAATCAGGATCTGCAAATATTGTCTTGAAATTCTTTAAGCCTTCAAATACCGGTGACTGTGTAAGTGAGTAATCACAAAATGAAGTAGTGATAACCATTACAAATGGAATGGCATATACTAAACAAAACAGTACTAAACAAGGTAATGAGAATGCTAATATCCAACCTTTTTTTCCTCTTGTGCTCATATTTTTCCTATTTCCTTTCAAAAAAAGAGCGCTGCACTATTCTCTAGTGCAGCACCCATCATCAATTTGCTCTAGTTTTTCTTAGCTGCATCAGTTAACTTCTGGCAAAATTCTTTTGCTGTCATGTTACCATATGCAAGTTCTGGCAACTGTGTTGAGAATGTATCAATTACGTTCTGATACCAATATGCCTGGTTCTGACCATATGTATATTTAGCCTTTGACTGAATATCTAATACTTCTGCCATTAATGGGTCTGATTCTTTTAAGCTGTCTGGAACTTCGATATTGCTTGATACTGGCTGTAATCCTGCCATTTCTAAAGCTTTAAGCTGATTTTCTGCTGTTGTTTCAAACTTAAGGAATGCAACTGCTGCTTTAACCTTTTCAGGATCCTTTGTACCTACCATGTCGCCAGGTGTTGGAACACTTTCCATACCTGAACCAGGAAGAAGCATAATGCCAACTTTGTCATAGAAACCTTCAGGAGCTTTGTCTGTGCTCTTGAAATCAGGAATCATCCAAGGTCCGTTAGGAAGCATTGCTACTTCGCTGTTGAAGAAGTGTGTTGCCATTGTGTCATACTTTCCACCTGCTGCATCTGATGTTGTGTAGTTCTTTAACATCTTCTGTAACTGTTCTGTTGCGTTTACAACTAAGTCTGATGTGTAGTCTGTTGGGTACATTGTGTTCATGAATTTGTTTCCTTCTTCACCAGCTGTACCAATTAAACCACTATACCAAAGGTTAGATAACCAACCAAGGTCTGCTGTATCCATACTTACTGGAGTGATGTTCTTTGATTTTAATGTATCACATGCTTTGTAGAAATCATCCCATGTTTCGTAAGCTACGTCAGGAGCTTCAAGTCCTGCTTTCTTAAATAAGTCTTTGTTGTAGTAAATATATGAAATTTCTTTTGATACCGGAATACCGTAAACCTTTCCTTCATATGAGTTGAATTCAAGATCCTGGTCACTGAACATTGCTTTCCATTCAGGATCCTTATCAAGGTATTCTGTAATGTCTGTAACCTTTCCTGACTTAGCAGCTAATGCTGTAATGTTGTTACCACCATTTAATACGACGTCTGGAAGATCACCACTTGAGATTAATAATTTAATCTTCTGGTTGTAAGCATCTGTTGTAGGAATTTCTTCGAATTTGAATTCTACATTCTTTCCTTCTTCAGTCTTCTTAAATGCATCAAATAAATATTCATAATAATCTGCTGCATAGTCTGTACCAACGTGATAGTTGATTACGTTTAATGTTATCTTTCCGTCTGCTGACTTTCCTTCATCTTTCTTAGATGTGTCTGAAGAGCTTCCGCAGCCAGTGAAAATACCGGCTACCATTGTTGCACAAAGTGCAATGCTTAATAATTTCTTTCTCATAAATTCTACCTCCTGGTTTTTTGTGTGCTGTTTGCTCTTTTGTTTATATTTAACATTATATAGATTTCAGATTTTTAATGAATAGAATATTTTTACAAAACCTTTGATTATTTTGACATTATAATTTGTATTTTTTTGTAATATTTTGCATATTTTTTGTATTTTTTTGTACATAATGCAGACAAAATTGTACAAAACAGCATATGCAACATGCCTTCCAGCCCCTATACAGGCTTGAATTGTGACAAAAGTTATAAAAATAAGCAAAACAAACTTGGCACACCTCATATTGCCTTCCAGTCTGATTCTGTGGGGTAGATGAGTTTTGGTTTGAGCGGAAACAAACTTCCTGGTTGCATCATAGATTCTTATAGTTTTATTTCGTGGGGTAGATTTGTTGTGGTTTGAGTGTATTCAAGCCTCACGGTTGCATCATAGATTCTTATAGTTTTATTTCGTGGGGTAGATTTGTTTAGATTTGAATGGATTCAAGCCTCATATCTGCTCTATACAGCTTCCAGCCTGCTTCTATGGGGTAGATATTGTAAAATTTGAATAGAACGAAGCTTATACTCTGCCTCATATAACCTTGAATCTAATTCCGTGGGGTAGGAATGTATAAGCTTGTACCATATGAACCAAAAATTTCATATATGGTACAAATATAATACTTGTTCAGCTCGGATCTAAACATACCTGTACCATATAAGCAGAAATTGTCGCATATGGTACAGATTCAACGTTTGTCCTACTCAAATTCAAACTTATCTGTACCATATAAATAAGAATCACCGTGTATGGTACAGATTTGTATAAATTTAGGTTTTAAATTACAAGGATTTGTACCATATCATTCAAAAGTTGCTCATATGGTACAGCTATACTAACGCATAAAAAAGCACCTTAACCGTAATTTGATATGATACCTCTAAAGTAGACAGATTAAATATAAAATTCTGTTACTTTGGAGGTATTTTTTATGTCTAGAAAAGAAAGATTTACTCCTCAAGAAAAAGAACAAGCTTGTATTGACTACATTGAGGGGAATCGTTCCAGATCAGAAATATGTAGTGAACTTCATATTTCTACAAGAACCATTCAAGATTGGGCAGCCATATATAAAAAATATGGTGTTGCAGGATTTGCAAAGAAAACTAAAAATCGTTCTTATTCAAAACAATTTAAGATTGAAATAATTGAAAAATATATACGTGGTGAAGCATCGTCAATTGAATTAGGTAATCAATACGATATCTCATCTAGTCTATTAAGAAGATGGATTCAGATGTATAATGCCAATATAGAACTTAAAGATTATTATCCAAAACAGGAGGTCTATATGGCAGAGGCAAGAAGAAAAACAACCAAAGAAGAACGAAAAAAGATTGTTGAATATTGCTTAAATAACAATCGTGATTATAAAGATACTGCAGCCAAGTTTGATGTTTCCTACAGTCAGGTATACAACTGGGTGAGAAAATATGATACTTGTGGTTTAGAGGGTTTGACAGATAAAAGAGGTCATCATAAATCTGATAATGAGGTCGATGAATTAGAACGTCTTAGAAGAGAAAATCTTCGCTTAAAACGTCAATTAGAAGAAAAAGATATGGTTGTGGAATTATTAAAAAAAGTGAAAGAATTCGAAAGGATGTGAGGTTAGGGAAAACACGATACGAATCAAAATATATGGTAATAAAGGAATTACACATCGAGAAAAAATGGAGTATTGAATGGATGTGCAAGCAACTGGAAATATCCCGTGCCGCCTACTATAAGTGGCTTAAGCACGAAATACCTGAGGCTGAAATTGAAAATATCAAACTTGCAGAGTTGATTAAAGAATACGACGAGCGATTCAATCATATCCTGGGATACCGAAGAATGACATCTTGGATTAATCACTTTAATCATACTAATTACAGCAAAAAAAGAATTCATAGAATCATGAAAAAACTTGGGATACATTCGGTAATAAGAAAAAAGAAGGCGAAATATATATATTCAAAACCTGATGAAACAGCAGAAAATCTTCTTCAACGAGATTTTTATGCTACCGCTCCAAATCAAAAATGGGCTACAGATGTAACTGAGTTTAAAGTTCCTGGTGATAAAAAGAAAATATATTTGAGCGCCATCATAGATTTATATGACAGATATCCAGTAGCATATGTAATTAGTGGACGAAATGATAATCAATTAGTTTTTAAAACTTTTGATAAAGCGATTATGGCTAATCCTGATGCCAAGCCTATTTTTCACTCTGATCGTGGCTTTCAGTATACCAGCAAAACATTTAAGAAAAAACTTGAAAAACAGGAAATGACACAATCCATGTCACGCGTAGGACATTGCATAGATAATGGCCCAACGGAAGGATTTTGGGGAATTATCAAATCTGAAATGTATCATATGCATGAAATAACTGATGAAAAGTCATTGCGTAATGCAATAGGTGACTATATAAGATTTTATTCCGAAAAAAGGCCTCAAGATAGATATAACTGTAAAACACCACTAGAGGTGCGTCAAGAAGGTCTTGCTTCAGACAATCCAACAGAATATCCTATACCTGAAAATAAACGTATAAACAAATACAAAGAGAAATGGTGTGCATAGAAAAATACCTACATTTCAATTAAAATGTAGGTATAATCTGTACTAATTTTTAGATATTTCACCTGTCTACTTGACAGGGGGCATATCAATTTGCTAAAGTGCTTTTCATTTTATTCCTCAGTTGATCCTTTAAGTAAATTAGGATTGACATTTTTAAATTTTTCTTTTGAGCATAGTCATTTTATACCATACTGGTCCATCAGCTTATTTCTGTACTCCACATTATCATAAGACTTCATTAATTCGTCTATTCGATTCTCTTCAAGTAATTGTCTTCCCAGCATTGCCATGCTTTCCTCTCCTCGTTTTTCTCCCTGCTCATTTCCTATTCTCATCGCTTCATTATACACTGTATCTATATAGCTACACATATTATTCACCTCCGTTTCTATATTTTCACTCATCGGTATTTCATATTCTTCTTCCAGTATTTTCTTTTTCTCTTCCGGTGTCATCTTTGATCTTAAGAGTACGTCCAATAATCTTATTATTTTATTATCGTAATTGGCATACTCCGGTCCGCCTAAGCATATTGATATGACATTTATTAAATCGTATTTCTCTTTATCTCTATCAACGCTTGATACCTTATCGTTCTTCTGCAATGATACAACACTAATGCTGTTCTTATGTTTATCAGGCGGATCTGTACATACCCATATGGAGTAGGCTTTCTTTAATTTTTCATAATGTGAACCTGCAAATTCTGTATTATACTGTGATGATAAAATTCTGGCACAATTGTATACACCTCTTGTCACATAGTCGTATCCCGGATAATAGTCGTTTTGAATCTCCAAATCACAGTAAATGTGACTGTTTTCTTTAGGATTCGGTCTTATGACATTAAAGTAAATATCAAATGTCGTTCTTCCTTCAGAATTAATCTGAATTTCTGTGTTTAAGCCTTTAATTGCCGGCATAACTTCATTAGGATTTACAGTTTCTGACATTGTCCTTACATCACCTTCTATAAGGCATCCTCTAACATATTGTACGGAGCAATCTTTGTACTCATCTATTACACTTATGATAATCCATGCCAATATATACTTATCGCATAAAAGTCTTTTCGCCGCTTCATCATACCACGCTTTAATATAGGCTGTTTCTATATTAGCGGATAAATATGTTTCTTTCATTTTCCTCCTCTTATGTTTCTCCCCCTTAGTCAATAGCTGACTTTTTTACATATGTTGAAAATGAACTTTCTTAAAATTTTCCCCTCTAATATCGCATATTCTGATTGCATGTTTTTTGAAGCCAGTATATGTGATATTTATCACTTATTGTTTAAGTTTAGCTTGATTTTACTCTATCTTTTCTCGTTTGGCAATCTCATTTTTACACTCTTTCTTCTACCTTAAAAACATATTTTCCTTTTCCTTTTACATCCACAATCACATTATTCATTTTCATAACATTCAGTATTTTTGATGCCTGTGTTTTTCCGCAACCAGTAATTTCCATAACTTCCTGCCTTCCAAACACTTGATTATCATCTAACTCGTCAAAAATATTTATTATATGAGCATGCATAACATTTGAAATCTTGGCACCTAGTAATATTGTTTCAAGATCCACTTTTTTCAATTCTTTAGTTCGCTTTTTCATTTTTCAAATTTGTTCTATTGTCATACTGTCCTCCTGCAAAACCTGCTTGCATTATGCTTGCCTATCATTCCCATTTATTTCTACAAATTTATTATTTAAAATATTCCCCCGTTTATACAATCCCATCTATACATACGTTCTACTATCATTTCATTTCACAGTCAATATGGTTTTGTCATTCTTTGTGTGTTCTAATTTTTTGCTTTCTGCATTTTTTTATGTACAGTCTAATGTTATTCTTTCCGTGGAATATTCTGAGGAACATCAGAGAAATATCTAAGGGACATTCTAGGGGACATTCCAAGGGACTTCATAATTCAAGTTAGGCATTACCACTGTAAATTAATATCTGGTAGATATAAACAAAGGTCTTTTATAGTCTTTATATTTTATGAAATACTAAGATAGACGGCTCTTAACTTTCATCAAAAAGATTATCTAAAAAAAAATCCCAGACTCAATTATCTTCTGATAAAAGAATCCGGGGTTTTTAATGTTATATAGTATTTTATGTATTAATGTTTTTAATAGAAATCAGAGAAGTTATATCCATCTTTATCATTGCCAAAATATTCATCCATTAAATTATTATTATCAAAACCACTTGTTGTAATGATATCATTATTATTCATTTCTACTAATTCCATTTCTGGGCTTTTATATTCTTTTCTCATAGTAAACCTCCCTAATTATTATTCTGATTTTCTTTTGCAAACTCATCAATCAAGTCATGCAATCCTTCGTCAATATTTGGATATCCTTTTTTCTGTATTATTGATGCAATTCCCTGTATTGATTTTGATACTGTTCCTGTATATCCTTCGCCTGCACCATCTTCAGAATAAACTGTAGTAGCATCCGCATTTTCATATGGAATATTTGCGTACGCTCTAGCATTAAAGAATCTAGTATAGTTAGCTGGTACAATATTAATTAATGATGCACAGTATGTATCGTTTGTTTCCTTGTACCATCCTGTATTAACTACGTCAGCGCAGAAATTCTTTCCTAAATCATCCTTCTTTGCCAAATCTAATGTAGCACCCTTTAAAACATCATTTACAGTAATTAATGTTCCTGCGTTTTCGCAAATTACATTTTTAACTTTCTGTTCATTAGCTCTGCTTGCTGTTGTAGCTGAAACTTCTGTTTTAAATCTAATTCCACCTGGTTTTTCCTGTCCAGCATCTATTCTAATAGCTGCTGCATTTGCAAGTTTTAATGATACATCACTAATTGCTGTGAGGTAGATATCATCATTAACTGTTATTTCGCTATTTGGTGCATATACTTTTCCATCACTATAATAACCGTATTTCGCATCTCCCAATTCATATGTTGCTCCATCTGCTACAGTTGTTTCAGTTGTACCATTAAGTACAACTTTGTGTTCTGCTGTGGCTTCACCATATACTGTAAATTCTGCAATTTCTGCCCATGCATGATTGTCATCTGTATCAGCATTAGCTTTATGATGAGGAATTCCTGTCAACTTAACTCTGATATATCTATAGTTTTTATTTTTAAATTTGTCAGAAATTTTTCCTGTAGCTTCTTTTGTCATCTGACTGCCTGACCACAATAAGTCTGCCTTGTCCCATTGTTCGTCACTCCAGTTTTCAGCGGCTTCTCCTCCGCCTCTCACTTCATATTTATGAGGTAAACCATAAAGCGGATTATTGTTTGCATCAGCATCATCTCTTTTTTCGTTAACAGCATATTCAAATGCTATTTCGAAACTATCAATTGATTTTAATCCTCCCAAATCTACCTTCCACCAAGAACCAAGTTTTTCAGTGTTTCCATCTGCTACCCAAAGTGAACTTTTGTTTCCATCATTGGCATTAGTTGCAGGCCTATTCTCGCTTGAACCTTTTGCAGTTTTTCCTAATGATAAGTTGCTTAACTGATTTCCATATATACAGATTTCAGCTACAGCCGGCCAAGCCTTTTCAATCGGCTCTGTAAATTTTAATCTTATATATTTGTATGTTCCCTCTTCAATATTTGTGAACTGTTCACCATTTGAGCCTGCATTAACTTCATTAGTACTTTGATCCCAAATAGTAGTATATTCTGTTCCATCTACTGAACCTTCTACTTTATACTTCCATGCTGAACTTTTTGCATCTCCTGCGAAAAAGATTCCTAATGCATTTACTTTTGTCATTTTCTTTAATTCTACAACATAATTGGCTGTTGTTCCTTCACTTGTTACGTCTCCATAACTAGCTTCTTTGTCATTCCAGCCATTTGCAATCCATGATGTATTCACATCTCCGTCAATTGCATTACTTCCTACATTTCCCGGATTATATATACTAACTGAAGATTCTGTACCTTTTGCTATCTGGTCTGATGTAAGCGCTGTAGCTCTTTCACCATATGCTGCAAATTCTGTCATTGCCGGCCATGGCTTCATGTCAGTCTTAGCTCCAACAATAGTTACTTTAACATACTTATAAATCTTATTTTTATAATCTTTTCCTACAATGTTTTCAAAATGCTTATCCGTAACTGTATTTTCTGTCTGATCTACTACCAAATCCCAATTGCTATTATCTATAGATGCTTCAATTTTGTACTGCCATGCTGTATTCTTCTGAGTAGTTTCATCTTTAAACCAAACGTTAAAGTCTGATACATTATAATAATCTGCTAATGTAAATTCTGCCCAAACAGAATAATTATGTTTTCCCGAACCTGGAAATCCTGCTTGGCTTCCATTCCATCCATTTGTATCCCAAACTGTTGTAATGTCGCCATCTATCAGTGAACGTGCTGAGCCGTGCTGCTGTGATACTACGACTCCGTCTTCCCTAAGTATATTTGTTCTACTTGTCGTCACTGTATCTGCCTTAACCGTTGCCATTGGTGCCGGCACTGTTATGCTTCCTACAACCATTGCTGCTGCAAGCACTATTGTTAATAATTTCTTATTTTTCATAAAAAATACTCCTTCCTTTGTTTATAATTGTTAATTAATACAAGTATACTTGACTAGTTTTTATCATTTAATAGAATATTTTTACAAAACTTTAGAAATAATTTACTTTTTTCTATTATTTTAGTATAACTTTTCTTTTTTTTACTCAAATATGTTATACTCTATTTATAAATAGGAAGAGACAGAGACAGTTTCTGTCATTCTGCGGATTTTGAGAGGATTATACTAATGCTTAAAAATTTTTTACATAAGAGAAGAAGTATTACTGCGCAAACATCTATATTAATTACACTTACCATTGCCGTGGCTTTGGTTATTAGCGCGTTGCTTTTTTACTATAAAACTGATAAGGAGTTGACCACTCATTATAGAGAGCAGATGTTTCAGGAAAGTAATACTACAATGAATGTTTTATCTGACAATATCGACACTATCGATTCTATATATAGACTTTTGGTTTCAAGCGATAATATTTATAGTTTTATGGCTTCTTCATCTAGAACGCCTTCTGATTATATTGCTGCCGAAAAACAGATGACTTCTCTTCTTATTCTCAATAATCTTTGGGAAAAGAGTTATTTGGAGTCTGTTTACGTTTATACTAATTATAATAAGCGATTTTATGTGTCCAAAAACGATAATATGATAAAAAGAGAAGAAAATGCAGCTGTTTACAGAAATTTAACGGAACCTTCACCTACGCTTACTTTACACGCTTTAGACGGTTCTGATGATCTTTACTTTGTTCGTACAATTTATAATTTAAGCAGTGGCGATGTTTTAGGAACTATGATCGTTACACTTAATCAAAAAAGTTGGGTTAATATGCTTACACAGAATATCTCAAAAGGCTGGCACATTCTTATGTATAACAACAGTTTTGAAACTATTTCTGACTATAATTATGATGTTACCTCTAAGGATAGAATTGAAGCATTAAAGAAATCTCTGGATTACTACAATGACAAAGCTCTGCATCACGTAAAATTTGAATCTAAAGATTATCTGACCTTGTCTAATAATCTTAAAAAAATAGATATATCTGCTACTATTATGGCTCCTCAGAATCAGATTAAGAGACAGGTTAATAATGTTTTAAATTCTTATATTATAGTTATGTTTATTATTATTTTCATAGTACTCTTAATATCTTTCGCCATAAGCCGATATATTACAAAACCTGTTGGAACTATGATACATAATATTAATAAGATTTCTCATGGCAATTATTCTGAAAAGGTTTCAGGTCTTGAAGAATATGAGGAGTTTTATGCTCTTCAGGTTGCCATTAATGATATGCTTGACCAGATTCACGCCTACCACGACAACGTGTTAGAACAGAACATTTCTCTTAAAACAGCTGAGATTAAAGCTTTACAGTCACAGCTTAATCCACACTTTATTTTTAATGTTTTGAACACTTTGGCCTGGAAAGCAGAAATGTCTGACAACAGTGAACTTTCCCAGATGGCTATTGCTATCGGTGAGATTTTCAAAGCTACAACTGCTTACAGAAATTCACAGTATATTTCAATTGCTGAAGAGCTTAAATTTGTTAAGTTTTATATTTATTTACAACAGATGCGTTTTGAGGACAAGATTAGTGTAACTTTTGATATTGATAAGGATTTGGACGATATTAATATTCCTTGTTTTTGTGTTCAAACACTTGTAGAAAATGCTTATGTTCACGGCTTGGAACCTAAGGATACCAATGGACACCTGACTATTAGCATTAAGAAAGATAACGAAAATAAATTTTTATTAATAAATATTATTGACGACGGAGTTGGATTCGAAAAGATTCCAAAGTTTGATATTAACGTTGCTTCCAAAGGAACAACTTCCGAGGCTGTAGGTTCACGTCCTCACATTGGGCTTAAAAACCTTAACAGACGACTTTTCCTTATGTATGGAGAAGATGCTGTATTGCACATAGAAAGCATTCCTGAAGTTCGCACAGCTATATCTTTTAAAATACCATTATAAATTCTTTTTGCAAATTTAAGAATTTGACCAAAGAGTTACTTAAGAAAGGATGTTTTTTTATGATTTTTAATTTATTAATTGTTGATGATGAAGCTCCTATCAGAAAGGGCTTATCTGAATATATTAAATGGGAAGATTATGATTGTAAGGTTGTTGCCACTGCCAACAACGGTGAGGATGCAATCACAAAAATAAACGAAAATGACATTAACATTGTTTTGACTGATGTTAAAATGCCACTTTTAGACGGAATTGGTCTTGCAAAATACATTCACGAGAATCGTCCTGATATTGCCGTAATTATTTTATCGGGATATTCTGAATTTGAGTATGCACGTTCTGCAATACAATATCATGTTTCACAGTATTTGTTAAAACCGGCATCTAAAGATCAGGTTATTGCTGCTGTTAAAGAAGTTTGCGAAAAAATTGTAACATCTAAGTCTAATACCCGAATTAAAGAAAGTGAGCTTGCTTTTCTTAAAGATCAGTTATTCCAACAATTAACTGATTCCAATGTTATAGATGAAGAAAAGCAAAAAAAGATTGACTCTTTTAATTTGGATTTTAGTCATTTTTATGTAGCTGCTTTTCAGTTGCCTAAAGATTTCAATGAATTTAGCAAACTTAAAGACATTATTAAAGACCAGCAGATTGAAAGCCATTGTTTTAGATATAACAACATGGTTCTTACTGCATATTTTTGCGATCAAAATTCCTACATAGGACCTATTGTTGAGGATTGCAAGGAGATAGAATACTTATTTCAGGAACAGTACGGAAAACAGCTTGATATCGGCATAAGTGCCCATCACTCTACTGCAAAGCATTTTTCAAAGGCTGCTTCAGAAGCCATCACTGCTTTGTCACTTAATTTCTATTCAGCATCACATATAATTGCTTTTTCAAGAGATTATATTGCTAATAGAAATATTTTTCCTGTGGATATTTCCGTGCGTCTTCACGAATACGAAACGGCTATTCTTCAATTGAACTTTAAAGCTGCAAAAGACGTTATTTCTACTCTTTTCAGTAATTTACAAAGTAATTTTACTGATGAGGCTTCTGTTAAGAATATTTGTACTCAGATTTATTTGATTTCTTATAGACTGGTTATGAGTACTTATAACCTGCCAATGGATGAGAAATATGTGAAAATGTTAACTGAAAGTTCTGATATTTTCCAACTAAAATCCATAGTTTCTGATATGATTAATGATTTGCAGATACAGTTAACACAATCAGTTAAGAAATATAGCTCTTTTATTGAAGAGTCTTTGAATTATATAAAAGAACATTTAGAGGATGATTTGTCTCTGGAACAAATTGCCCAACATATTCATATTAATGAATCCTACTTTAGTAGAACTTTTAAGAAGGAATGTGGTAATTCTGTCATTAGCTATATTAATAATCTTAGAATTAACAAAGCTAAAGAACTTCTTGCCACTTCTAATTTAAAAACTTTTGAGATTTCTGAAGCTGTTGGAATTCACGACCCTGCTTATTTTTCCGTATTATTTAAGAAAAATACAGGCATGAGTCCTAAAGCATACAGAGATCAGTTTGTAAATGTTTAGCTTATATTTAAATTACAGAATGGAGTTTGCTTATGAGTAATATTATGGAAGATAAAAAAAGCTCAATAAGTAATATTATTGATGCCTTAACTAAAATTGAAAATAATCATTTAAATTCAAACAGAAATAATGCCATCTATTCTATGCTTAAAGAGATTGGATTATACACCAAAGCCTTATATGTCAGCATCTATGAACTTGTTGACTCTAGTGCTTTTGAGCTTACACATCAATGGAGATTATTTAATAATACTGAAAGTCCTAATCACGACTTAATTCTTCCAACTGATGGAGTTCCATGCATATTTAATATTCTGTATCAGGGAGAATCCATTATTTTAGATGATATAGAATCTATTAAGGATTCTATGCCTACAGAATACAATTTTTTTTGGAAATAATAACATTACTGCTGTTATTGTATTTCCAATTATTTTCAGAAAAAGATTAATGGGATTTGTAAGAATAGATAATCCTAACATTAAAGATTGTGGTGATTTCATTGCTATTATCCCTGTTATCGGTCACCATATGGGAAGCATTCGTGAAAACAATAAAAAGGACACTCTTATTCAACAGCATAAGCTTTCCATGACTGCTAATCAAACTGAATTTGAAAAAGACAGACAGTTTCTTGAGGTTTTATATCGTGACTATACATCTATATATTATGTTGATTTTTCTAAAAATATTGCGGAGCCTCTTAAAATAGATCGTATAGCAAATGCAGCCAAATTTATAGATAGTCCCTCTAAACATATTACACTTAACTATAATGACACTATAAAACAATATAGCGAAACTTATATAACCAAAGAGCATTCTAAGCGTTTTTGCGACTTGCTAAATGCTGATTATTTAAGACAGGAACTTTGCTACAAAGAACGTTTTTCTTTTAGATACAGAAGCCTTCCTAATATTCTTGGACAGCAATATTTCGAGGCGCAGATTGTTCGTATTTCCGAAACTGATTTTGACAATCGTATTCTTATCGGCTTTATACACATTGACGATATTGTTGCAAGCGAACAAAAAAGTCAACACGAACTTGAAACAGCTCTAGCCGAAACAAAACTTAGTAACGAAATCGTATCTGCCCTTGGCAAAATTTATTATGCTATTTTTAGAATTGATCTTGTCAATGATTTCTATGAGGAAATTTCCAGTGAAAGTGAAATTCATCACCTTACAGGAAAAATAGGGCGTGCCTCAACCGAAATGATTGAATTGTGTGATACATTTGTTGCACCTGAATATCATGATAAGGTTCTTGAATTCTTTGATTTAAGCACTTTGGCTGATCGTTTACATGATGAGGAAACTCTTGCAACTGAATATCTTGCAAAAGATGGTAACTGGCACACAGCACGTTTTATTGTAAAAAAACGTGATAACAATGGAAATGTTACCCATATTCTTTATGCTACAAGACTTATAAGCGATGCTAAACGACGTGAAAAAAATTGGATTTCCATTGCTGAGGAAGCTAACAAGGCTAATCTGGCCAAAACAGAATTTATTTCTCAGATTGCCCACGACATCCTTACACCAATGAACGCTATTCTTGGTTTTGAAACGTTAGCTGAACAACATATAAATGAACCTAAAACTGTAGAATATAATCTGAAAAAAATAAAATCTTCAGGTGATTTTCTTATGGAGTTGGTTAACGAAGTGCTGGATATTACACAGATTGAAAACGGACAGTTACGCATTAATTCCCAACCTGTTAATATTCCTAAGCTTTTGGATGATTTTCCACCAATGCTTAAACAATTACAGGGTGACAAAAAACTTAACATTATATGCAATCAGCATGACCTTTACCAGAAAACCTTGTTGGTTGACCCACTTAGACTAAAACAGATTTATACAAATATTTTATCCAATGCCATAAAATATACACCTGATGGTGGTTCTGTTACCTTTGAAATTTATGAAGAATTATTTTTGAATAATAAGTATATAAATCTTATAGCTGTTATAAGCGACACAGGAATTGGTATGTCTCAGGAATATATTAACCATATGTATTCTAAGTTTTCCCGTGCCACTGACTCTAGAATTAACAAAGTTGGTGGTTATGGCCTTGGGCTTTCGATTGTTAAAGAGCTTGTGGACTTAATGAACGGACGAATTAATGTTACAAGTAAAGAAGGTCATGGAACCACTTTTAAAATAATAATTCCTCTTGAATGTTGTGCAGAAAACTATAAAGCTCTACAAGATATTTCAGATACTTCCGCTCATAATACTTGTAAAGGTATGCACCTTCTTGTTGCTGAAGACAATACTCTTAATTATGAAGTTATTTCTGAACTTCTTGCTATGTATGGCATTACCTGCGACCATGCCGAAGATGGATCTGTTTGCGTAGAAATGTTTAGAGAATCAAGTATTCATACTTATGATGCCATTCTTATGGATATGCAGATGCCTGTTATGGACGGACTTCAGGCTACAAGTGCCATTAGAAATCTTAACAAACCGGGAGCTCACAGCATTCCAATTATTGCCATGACTGCTAATGCCTTCAAAGACGATATTCAACGTTGTCTTGATGCCGGCATGAATATGCATATGTCCAAACCTGTTAATATGGAAAAGCTTTTAAAAGCACTTGCCAAGTTTAAGGGGGAAGTAATTGTAGATTGTTAATTGGCAATAGTTAGATGTACTTAAAACTCTTATTTTAGGATTTGTTTTTTGCAATTACATATGTTTAATTGCGATGCAATTGTTTATATGATAGTATTAAACTGACAAAATTAGAAAGGATTTATGTTATGAAAAAATTTCTGTGTTTAATACTCTCTTTTTTATTAATTATAACTTCTGTGACAGTTTCACCTGCAAAGGTTAAAGCTACGTCAGAGAATTACACAGACGATTATGTCTTTGGAGAAAAAGATTTTTTCAGTGCAAGTGATACAGCTAATGATAAGGATATGACTTTTACTGCTACTGAAGACGGCTTGTATTCTGTAAGAATAAAGACTATAGAAGGTTTTAATAATCTGAGTATTGCCAAAGATCCTGACGGCAATGAGATTGAACCTTACGCAAGAGACTATCGTATTGGAGACAGAACCCGAATAGATTATTATCAGCTTAAAAAGGGACAGGTTTTCACGATTAAGTTTATGCTTCATGCTAATTCAAGCGCCTTGATTATTGCCGATATTGTTAGGGAAATAAGCAAAGATGATGAGTTTAACTTTACCGGCGAATATGATGTTTCTTATTATTATAATCCATCAAAAGATTATCACTACTATAAGTTAGGCTGCCTTATGGATACTGATGACAATGGCAATAATGTACTTAATGCCAGAGTCAGATATTTTCAGAATGAAAACAATGATAAACTGGATTATTTAAATGTTCCTGATGTTTATATGAACAATGTTCTTTCATCAATGCGCCCTAATAGTAGTACTCTTTGTATTATTAATTTTTATTCCCATGGCACAAGCTATTCTTCAAAGGATGCTTCAACTGCCCAATCCAAAATTAAGTTTATTAGAATGGAAAATTCTAGTGGTATTGATATAAATCAGCCTGATGAGCCATTTAATCTTATTGAAAATCAGAACGGAGAGATGGTTACTAATGAGTTTGGTCACTCTTATTTTAAGTATGCCTATTCTTATTTGAGTTTTATAAAATCTTATACTATTCATTACTCTAATAAAGATATGGAATTTCCTGCCAACTCCCATCCTACTACTGAGAAGAATCCTTACAGTCCTTATACCGGTTATTATTTGACCCCTGTAGACTCTCAGGATACAAATCACTGGGCCGTTGGAAGTGACAATACTTTCCTTATTCGGGCAGGTTATTATGAAGAAAAAATTCCTGTAACTATTAAAACTTATGATCAGCTTGACCGTTTTATGTTTTTTGGAGATACAACCCTTAAGCTTAAGCCTAATGCGCCTTTAAGACGTTCTTTAAGTTTTACTCCACCTGAGGACGGACCATATACTTTGTTTGTAACTGTGGATAGCCACTCTGATTCCTGTAATGATACTATAGCTTTTAATACTACTGATCATTCCCTTAACCGTGACTTTCCTGATCAAACAACAAAACTTGCCAATGGCAAGACTTTGTATGAGTATAGAAATCTGGCTCTTGAAAAGGGTACAAAATATACTTTTGACTGTTATTTAATTCATAGTGACAGTGAAGCATCTGATGAAACTGTTAATATGACTTTTAATTTTAAGAACCCTGCCATTATTAGTTCTTTTAGTTTGAACCAAACAGGACTTGATCCTGTGCTTGTGGATGGGATTGACAATATTTCAGGTTCTTATAAATATTCACTACCGGATTATGTTAACAGCGTTGATATAACCTACACCGATGGAACTGTTGTTAAATATACATACGATGAGGCTTCCGGTTCATATACAACAGATGCCCCTGCCAAATATACAGTATATCCTCTTACAATCGAGAATCCGAACGACTGGTCATCAGGTTATAATTCTGTATATTTTAATATTGATGGCAAAAGCAAATCTCTAACATTCACTGTTTATGACAATGAGCGTTTTGAATATAATCTTAACACAATTGGGTTAAACGAAACAAATACAGTTCGTTTTTATAGAGATGATGCTAAAAGCTACTATAAATTTTATAGATTTACACCTGAAACAAGTGGCACTTATAATTTAAAAATGAGCGCAACACCACACGATAATAAGTGCCGAATTTCAACATATTATAATGTTTATCATAATGGCGAATTGGTTTCAACAAACTACAATACAGAAAATATTTCCCCATGTATTTTTAAAGCTGGCGAGGAGTATATTATCAAATTCTTTGGCATTCACAAGAATTGTGATAAAACAGATAATTCAAACCTTAACACTCTGGAACCACAAATTACGATAATTAAGGTGTCAGATGATGTTGAAACAAGTAAGGTGACAACGGTTCCTGCAACAACAATTCCTGTAACTACTACTACGATAGCTACTACTGCTGAAATTTCCACAACCGGAAATGGAGAAACAAGTAGTGAAGTAGTTACAACTCCTGTGAAGACTACTGACAATATAGAAACTACTGGCGAAACTGCTACTCCTGTAGTTACTACGACTAACGGAGATTCTATTAACGTAGGAACTACTAGTAACAATACAACTAATGGGGTTGTGCCAAAACCTAGTACTACAAGTACAAGCTTAAAAGCTTCAAGTTCAAAGAAGCCTGCTACTACAAAAGTTAAGAAAGTCAAGGCTACGAAGAAATCTCTTACCATTAAATGGAGCAAAGTAAAAGGTGCAAGTGGCTATGAAATTCAGGTTGCCACAGACAAGAAATTTAAAAAGAACAAGAAATCAATTCTTGTTAAGAAGCAGAAAACTACTTCTGCTAAAATAAAGAAATTGAAATCTAAAAAGAAATACTATGTACGTGTCCGCACTTATAAAGTAGTTGGCAGAAAAAAAGTATATTCTAGCTGGATAAACGGAAAAGCTACAAAGACAAAATAAAGATTTGTAGTGGAAGTGATAGATTGATGATTGATTTGTAATGTTATGACAAGACCGTATGTGAAATCAAATTCACATACGGCCTTTTTTGTTTTAATCCCAATTTTCATGTATTTTTTTCTTTTCTTATTCACTTTATAAGATAATATTATCACATTTTATGTTTTATCTTGTTTTTCTATTTATATATTTGGCCTTGTATTTTGAGTATACAATTGTCTGGTCTTTGTACAGGCTGTAGTATCCTGACAGGGCATAGCTGATTGATATTGCTATCAGGTAATATGAGACCCCGGCAAAGCCAAACAACTCGAATGAGATAAGCATTGATGTTATTGGGCAGTTAGTTACACCACAGAACAATGCCACCATTCCCGCTGCCGCTGCAACCACCGGTGGAAATCCCAGCAATTGTCCCATAACACATCCGAAGGTTGCTCCCACGCAGAATGCAGGAACGATTTCGCCCCCTCTAAAACCTGCTCGCATTGTAATTGCCGTCAAAATTATTTTCCAAACAAAATCAAGGGGTCTTGCCCTTCCTGTTTCAATGGCTTTGGCTATTAGCTGATTGCCTGCGCCCATATAATCATCTGTCTGTAAAATAAAGGTAATTCCCATAACAATAAGTGCCGCAACAACCACTCTTACGTAAGGATTTTTCAAATATTTAGTATACAAAGTTGAAGCTAACTTTAGTGCTATGCAAAAAAGTATACTTACAGCACCACAACCTGCTGCAATAACTGCCATTTTTGCTCCGGTTACAGCGGTTAGTTCCGGTATAACTGTTACATGAAAAACTTCAGGATGGATGCCTATTCCTGCCGCAAATTTGGCTGCAATAATTGACGCAATAACGCAAGGCAAAAGCGCCGCATAATACATAACTCCAACGCTTACAACTTCCATGGCAAAAACTGCCGCCGCCATAGGAGTTCCGAAAACCGCAGCAAACGCCGCACTCATACCACACATAACCATAACGTGGTGGTCGAACTCATCCAAATGAAAAATTCTCCCAAGCTGATTGCCAATGCTTCCGCCAAACTGAATTGCCGCACCTTCACGTCCTGCGGAACCACCTGTCAGATGAGTAAGCACTGTTGACACAAAAATAAGTGGTGCCGATTTTAAAGGCACATCATCCTTAGATCTAATGGTTGAAAGAACCTGATTGGTTCCTCCATCATTTTTGTCCAATCTTTGGTACATAAAAACAATAATCAAACCTGCCACTGGAAGTAACAAAAACATCCACTTATTGTCTGCTCTAAACGCCGTTACCCACCTGATACATATGGCAAAAACACTACTGGCGCCGCCAACAACCACACCTGTTAAAATTGCAAGAGCCATCCACTTAAAAAAGTTTGTCAAATCTCTTTTAATCCTACCCAAATAATATTTATTTTTAATCTCATTATGTCCGTTTTTTATGATATCACTCATACTGATTCTACTTTTCTTCCACCGGATAGAAACTGCATCCGCACTTTCCATGTTCCTTAGTATAATAAAGGGCTTTGTCTGCATCAGTGAACTGGCTCTTTCCTGGATTTTTTCTGTCAGTAAATGCCACGCCTACGCTAAGAGATACCGCTGGAACTCCCTCTTCTTCAATTGATAATTTTCTGTTAATTTCGGTGATTTTTTCAATGCTTGTCAGACCAACATATTCTCTAACTCTCTCTATACTTTTCCCCTGTCATTGCCTCATAGCTTGTTCTCACCGCATGTTCTGATATATCGCAATTCAATATATAAACAGGCACTTTTTTTATCAAAATATCTAGTAATTCCAATGTTTTTCCTGCCTGGACTGAGCTATCGCCGAAATGAATCTGCCCTAGAAGATATGGTATGGCTTCTTTGGAATCAAGCTTTCTAATTCCGCATTCCGTGCCACGCTGTATTATGCAAATTCCACCAAGCGGTGCATTCTTATTATTCTGCCAGCCCTCTTTGCCAGCCCACGGAGTTCCATATATTCTTACGCAATCGTCAACTATTCTAATAAAAGGTTTGTCCCCATTTATAATAGAAACACCCTGACCTAAATACTTCCTCCATAACCTGATGTGGGTAGTTTTTCCGGTACCACTTGGTGCAGTAAACATATAGGCTTTGTCCTTCCACTGTATAACCGCTCCATGCATTAGGAAACCGTCTTTCTCAGGCAAAACTTCCGCAACTTTCCTTAAAAGTGCCAATGTTTCCAAATATTCAGGGGCAAATCCACTCTGTCCTTCATCTTCCAACATTGTTCCCTGTTCTCTTATTATGTCATCCTCTGATATAATAATTTCATAGACCGAATCATTATCAGAAAGCTTCAAATCTTCTTTTCTAGCTCCACAATTATCGAAACACTTCTTATTATCTGAATTTTCTTCAATATCCAAATAATCCCCACAATGCTTCTTCAATGATTCCTCATAAATTCCATTTACCTGAAATTCGATTCCGGCAAGTTTTATTTTGAATGCCATAATCTTTTCACCTTTCCAGCCTTCATTTTTATTTTCTTAAAAGCACAAATTAAAGGATGAAGAAAAACCCAAGCCCTGCTGTAAAGCTTGTATCCCACTCCCTCCATATTTACTTCATTTCCATCACGATAAAAGCCAACTAAAACTCCAATAATCTGGTTTTCAGTTATGCCATATTCCTTATTAATGCAATTATCTCCGCAAATAATATACCCCCTATCATCTTTTCCAATAATTCTATGAAGCACATATTCGTCTCCACGTCTGTATAAAGGCACATCATATTTCTTCAATGGTGCTGTAGGTGGCTTAACTATTATGGTATCCCTTCTGTTTCTTAGCATTGGATACATGCTGACACCAGAAGTTGTACTAACATACACTCCCTTCTCATTTAATGCATCCTCAATATGTAACACTTCACCCATAACACACTCTCTATTCTACAATAATTCCTGCATTTTTCATCTTATCTACCATTGCCTGAATGTCTTCTCTTGCTTTATCAGGTTCAACTTCATAAGTTTCAACCATCTTCTCTACCATCTGGTCAACATCCAATCCGGATTCAATTCCCTGCCATATCTCCTTACCTGTTGCATTAAGGTTAATCATTCCGTGAAATGTCTTGCTTGCCTCACCTACTGCAATAACAACTGCCTGACCTCCAACATCTCTTAAAACAAAACCATTTTTAATCTTCATTAATCTATTCCTCCGATATCTTTCGCTTATATAAGTGTACCATATTACCGCAATATTTGCATTGCGAAATTCCACTCCAACAATTTTTTAGAAAATTTGTTCTATAATAATTTTGTATTTTTTTAATGTATTTAAAAAAGCGTCCCCTAAATTCATCGCATTTTTGCACGCTTGTTAAGGAACACTTTTTATTCTTTATTTTGTTTGATTTAAATCCAGCCCAAAAGTCTTAATTAAGCCTTATTCTGTGCATCAACAAGATTTGAACTGTGATACATTTCTCTAAGCTTAGGTTTTTCGATTTTTCCAGTGGCATTTCTTGGAACTTTAGTAAAGATAATCTTTTTAGGTCTCTTGTATCTTGGAAGTTCCTTGCAGAAATCATTGATTTCCTGTTCAGTACATTCTGTGTCAGGATTCAATTCAATAATAGCAGCTGCAATTTCGCCCAATCTTTCATCTGCAAGACCAATAACTGCAACATCCTTAATCTTAGGGAATTTGCTTAAGAAGTTTTCAATCTGTACAGGATAAAGATTTTCGCCACCACTAATAATTACATCTTTCTTTCTATCAACAAGGTAAATAAAACCGTCTTCATCCATTTCAGCCATGTCCCCTGTGTAAAGCCAGCCATCCTTGATTGTTTCAGCTGTAGCCTTTTCATCATTGTAGTAACAAGTCATGACGCCTGGTCCCTTAACAATAAGTTCCCCAACACTACCCTGCTCTACAGGATTTCCCTCAGGATCAACAATCTTTGCTTCCCAGCCGTAACCCGGAATACCAATTGCTCCTACTTTGTTAATATTTTCGACACCTAAGTGAACGCAACCTGGTCCGATAGATTCGCTAAGACCATAGTTAGTATCATATTGGTGATGTGGGAAGTATTCCTTCCATCTCTTAATAAGGCTCTGTGGTACAGGCTGTGCACCAATGTGCATAAGTCTCCACTGATCTAACTTGTAATCTTCAAGTTTAATCTCTCCTCTGTCTAATGCAAGCAAAATATCCTGTGCCCAAGGAACAAGAAGCCAAACAATTGTACAGCCTTCATTTGATACTGTTTCAAGAATTGTTTTAGGTGTAACCCCCTTTAATAATACTGCTTTTCCACCAGTCAAAAGGCTGCCAAACCAATGCATCTTGGCACCTGTATGATAAAGCGGTGGAATGCACAAAAATACATCATCCTTAGTCTGTCCATGATGATTCTGTTCAGCTTTTGCCGCATGCATAAGACTTTCGTGATTATGCAAAATAGCCTTTGGGAAACCTGTTGTTCCTGAAGAAAAATAAATTGCCGCATCATCTGAAGCCTTAATTTCAATTTCAGGTGAAAGTGAAGAACAGTTAGATGCAAGCTTATCATAATCTTCTGCAAAAGTAGGACAATCACCACCTACGTAGAACAAAATTCTTTTTTCATCAATTTCATCAACAATTTCTTCGATTCGGCCAACAAACTCAGGTCCAAAAATAAGCACATCTGTCTCTGAAAGTTCAAGACAATATTTAATTTCCTGAGCATCAAATCTAAAGTTCATAGGAACTGCCAAAGCTCCTGTTTTAAGAATTCCAAAATAAATAGGAAGCCATTCTAAGCAGTTCATCATAAGAATTGCAACTTTATCTCCTTTTCTAATACCTCTGCTAATAAGAAGATTAGCAACTCTGTTAGCCTTCTCATTAAATACATGCCATGTAATGTCACGTCTGTAATGATGGCGGGCATCTGGCTGGATTAATTCATAATCTCTCCATGTTACCCTTCTTTTTTCCTGAATATCAGGATTTATTTCTACCAAAGCTATATCCTTTGGAAATTCTCTGGCGTTTCTCTCTAATAATTCTGTAATTGGCATTTCTCTTTCCTTCTTTTTTATCTTATTTTTAATTTATTATCCAAAGAAATTAAACAAATCATTGGCATTCTTCCCAAAGATCTTGTCTTTTTCTTCCTGTGTCAAATCTGTATTGTTAAAATCATTAACAGCTTTAGTCTGGTCATACCACGGAGAATCAGTTCCAAACAAAATCCTGTCCGCTCCATGTTTTCTAACCATTCTTACAAACTGTTCATTTTCAAGCTTAAACGGAAAAATAGGATTAAGCACAACTGCCGTATCCAAATAAAATGGCAGTCCTAAAAGCTTCTCTTCCACTTCATCCCACATTTTCCAGCCACCCATATGGGCAAGAATCAACTTCTCCGGCTGAATATGTTTCCAAAGATTAAGAATTCTTTCAGGTGTGCAGTGAACCGTCTCCGGAAGTCCCACATCTTCTCCTGCGTGAACAATTATCCCCAAATCCTTCTCCGCTGCATAATCCATTAACCTGATATATTTTTCATCGTCAAAAAATGTATTTTGATAGTCAGGATGAATCTTTATAGCTTTCAAATCCATTGCAACTATTTCATCTATAATCTGCTTATAATTCTCACAATCCGGATGAATAGCCCCAAAATTAAATAATCTTGTTTCTTCTCTTTTCTCGTTAAGTTCCACAGATAATCTGTTAATTTTCTCCGGCTGCCTAATATTAGTTGCCACAGGGCAAACAACAGACAAATCTATATCTGCTTTTTTAGTACTGTCCTCTAAACCTTTAACTGTTGGTATTCTTGCACTTTTTACATGAATACCCTGACCTCTTACAATATCTTCTTCCATACTTGCTATAGTCTTGTAAGCTATGGCATCAGGAAATGTATGTGTGTGAATATCTATAATCATAACATTCTCCTATATGAATCTTATTCTTTATTACTTTTTCACTTTAAAGTCATAAACTATTATAAATAACTATTACCTTAAAGTCAACCAAACCTTTTTATTACTAAATTGGAATCTACACCTGATGAACATCACATTCTCACGAAATGCTTATGGATATAGGAATTTTGATAATTTTAGAAACAGAATAATGTTATCTTGTGATACTATTTAAAAATCGTGTGTGATTACAAATCACACACGATATATATAAGGGATTACCCCCATGCTTGACAAAAAGCCTTATTTTTTTACTAACATATATACCAAAATCAGGCTGTTTGCATATATAGTCCACGCAAACAGCCTTTGAATTGCTTAATTATTATGAATTTTAACTTTAATTTCTGTTAATGTCAAATACTTCCCATGCTCCGGCAACAGTTTCACTTGTAGCAAAAAGTTTACCACCGTCGTTTAAGTTTGCCTGAACATATTTTCCATTTGCCAATGAGTAAAGTGCATACTCTCCATCTGAAATCTTTTCAATAATGAATTTCTCCCATGTACCTACACTTTCACTTCTTGGCAATAACTGATTGTTTTCATCAATTACAGCACATACATATTTTCCATTTGCAATTGATTTCAATGAAACTGTTCCATCATTGTTATTTACAATCTGGAATGTTTCCCATGCACCTCCACATGATGAACGGTTTGCCACTATTGTTTCACTTCCACCATTTTCTGCACAAACTACCTGTCCGTTTGCTATGGATGTAATATATGCATTTGAATTATTAAAATCTGCCTTTTCTACTTTTTCAATTACGATCGCTGAAGTTTTATCATTAAAATCTCCAAGGCCTGATGCATCTGTGAATAATGTTTTTTTACTTCCTGCAAATCTTTCATCGTTATACAATGTAACTTTGTAGCCATCTGCTACCTTAACTGAAGAAATCTGATCATTTTTAATTCCCTTAGAAATCATTGTGCCATAATCATATCTTCCTTCACTTAATGCTACAGACCAACCACTGTAATTTGAATTTTCATAAAATGTTGCTTTTGCAGAAGATGTCTCATCTCCCAACTTTTCAATATTAAATGCTTCCCATGCTCCTGCTATGGAATCACTTCCTGCTATTAATTTGCCTCCATTATCCAAGTCGGCCTTTACATATTTTCCGTTTTCTGCACTCTTAAGACCGTATTCTGTATCGCTTATTTTGTAGATTTGGAATTTCTCCCATGTTCCTACGCTTTCGCTTCTTGGAACAAGTTGATTTTCTTCATCTAATACTGCACATACATATTTGTTATTTGCATCTGCTTTTAAACTTACTGTTCCGTCATCATTATTTATCAGATAAAATGTTTCCCATGAACCGCCGTAACTGTCTCTGTTTGCTACTATTGGATCACTTCCACCATTTTCTGCTACAACATATTTTTCATTTGCAACAGATTTGATACTGTATTTTCCATTTGATAATTTAACAGTATTATATGTAACACTTGATGAACCATCCCACTTTTCAATTTTAATGGATGATGTTTTGTCATTTATCTCATTTCCTACATATGATGCATCGCCTGTAAATTCCTTTGATGTTCCTTTAAATCCTGCATTATCATACAATGTAACCTTGTAACCAGAACTTACTTTCAGTGATGATATTGCATCATTTTTAATACCTTTTGCAATGATATCACTATAATCATATGTACCTTCCGGTAATGAAACTGACCATCCACTATAGTTTGAATTTTCATAGAATGTTGCTACATTATCATTTGTTGTTGTATCACCGACTTTTTCAATGTTAAAAGCTTCCCAGGCTCCAGCTATTGAATCACTTCCAGCTATTAATTTGCCTCCGTTATCCAAGTCAGCTTTTACATATTTTCCGTTTTCTGCACTTCTAATGCCGTATTCACTGTCATTTATTTTGTAAATCTTAAATTTTTCCCATGTACTAATGCTGTCACTTCTAGGTGTCAGCTGATTTTCTTCGTCTAATACTGCACATATGTATTTATTATTTGCATCTGCTTTTATACTTACTGTTCCATCATCATTATTAACAATATAGAATGTCTCCCATGAACCGCTATAGTTGTCTCTGTTTGCTACTATCGGATCACTTCCACCATTTTCTGCTGCAACATATTTTTCATTTACAACAGATTTGATGCTGTATTTTCCATTTGGCAATTTGACTGTGTTATATGATGTTGTAGTTGATGTCTGATTGTTAATCTTTTCAATTTTAATTGATGAAGTTTTGTCATTCATTTCATCTCCAACATATGACGCATCACTGGTAAATTCTTTTGATTTTCCTTTAAATCCTTCGTCATCATATATTGTAACTTTGTATCCGTCACTTACTCTAAGTGATGAAATCTGATCATTAACAATTCCTTTTGCTAAAATATCTTTGTAGTCATATGAACCTTCTTCCAATGAAACTGCCCATCCACCATAATTTGAATGTTCATATAATGTTGCCACACCTGATGTGCTGTTGTTATCACTATCATCTGTTGTGCTTCCACCTGTAGATGTTACTGTTCCCGAAAGATATGGCTTTACCAAATTGTAAATCTTGTCATTTTTCCATCCGTTTGCTGTGCCTACAGCTGACCATTTATTTTTAATTGTGTCAGCTGAGTCGTTATAAATATCAACTTTTTCAGGGTTATGATTATAAATACCCCATGAGCTGTTTCCTGTAACTTTGTATGACCATGTTGTCCAATGCCATCCCTGACCGTTGAAAGTTGACATTGCTGCCTTCCAGCCTTCTGCCTGTTCGAAGCATGTAAACTCGCCTACAAATGTTGGCACTCCATAATTGTGATTTGCAATGTCTGAAACTTTACTTGAAAAGTATGACTTCTGTGCATCACTGCTATTTTGTGCACTCCATGGATAGTAATGGTATTCATATGCTACATTTGTCCAGCCATACTGTGAAGGTCTTGGCAAATTGTCTGCATCCCAACATGATTCCATTATAATAATATGATTGCTATCCTTTGAACGGATTGTATTGTAAATTTCATTATAAAAATCCCAATGTAAACTATATGTTGCAGCTGCCTTAATTCCCGGTTCATTTAAGATATCGTAAGCTGCAACTGCCGGATTGCCTTTGAAATGTTCTGCAATCTTTTTCCATAAATTTAAAGTTTTATCTTTATTGCTCTGATTGTAATATAGCTGTTTTCCATCATTAATCTCTCCTGAATGGTCCATACCATTTTGAGAACCAAATGCTCCGTGCATGTCTAAAATTACATACATACCTCTCTGGCTACAGTTTTGTACAAACCAATCTAATCTGTCAAAAGCATTAGATTTAAGGTTTCCATTGTCATCACAAAGATTCATATATGTAAATGGTAATCTTATAACACTCATTCCCATTTCTGCACAATTATCAAAATCCTGTGTTGTCCAATAATTATTTTCATATGTTGAAACCAACTCATCTCTCTTTGATGATCCAAATCTATTTGCCAATGTGGTCATCATTGTTTTCTGGTCAGATGCATTGGTTGGATTCATCCAGTCTTCCTGAACAAGCCATCCACCTGCATTTGTACCTCTTAGATATACAATATCTCCTGTTCCTTTTTGTTTTCTTATCTGTGTTCCGTTAACCTTCAAAAAATCATTGCTTCCAAGAGCCTCTCTGGCACTAACCTGGGTAATGCCTGTAATTTTTCCTGAAATAGCCACACTAAATGTCATTGCAAATACCAATAACATACTGACCAGTTTTTTAACTTTTTTCATAAACGCCTCCTTATTAATACTATAAAAAAATTTCCGTCTATTATATTATCAATACAATACCACATAATGTTAACGGTATCAACTCTCCAAGCTTTAGAAAAATCGTTTTATTTTTTTCTAAAAAAAAATAAAACGATTTTTATGATAATGGTATGTTGTTTATACATTTTTTAAAAAATGTATAAATAAAAAATATCCCTATACCTAACAAAGAACATTATAAACTTGGGTTACCCCCATGCTTGACAAAGAGCCGTAAAAATCCCGAAAAGCTTCAGAACTATTAACATTCTTTCCACTTTCCGGGATTTTTATTATCCTATATTTTAATTTTATTATCTTATGCTAATTCATAACCCTTTTCAAAGGCTGCCACGTTAATATCAATAGTCTTTGGTGGAACTGTTTTCTTGATTACTTCAATCCACTGTTCCTTTGGGAAATCCATATTCTTTGCAGCAATTCCAAGAATAATAACGTTAAATACTCTTGAATTGCCCATCTTTATGGCTTCATCCATTGCATCAACTGATACAACACGGTATTTCTTTGAAAGTTTTTCAATAATTCCGTCAGGATATTTTGCCACACCTGTAACTACAGGCATTGGGTCGATTCTCTGGTCATTTACAATAATTACTCCATCTTTCTTAAGAAAATGAGCATATCTTAACGCTTCTAATCTTTCAAAAGCGATAAGTACATCTGCCTGACCTTCTTCTACTATAGGTTCTGCTACTTTTTCGCCGTAACGTACATAAGTAACAACGCTACCGCCACGCTGTGCCATTCCATGAACTTCTGAGAGCTTAACATCATATCCGGCTTCAACTGTAATTCCACCTAAAATACGGCTTGTAAGAAGTGTTCCCTGTCCACCGACACCTACTATCATAATATTCTTTGTTTCTGCCATGACTATTCTCCCTTCTTCTTTAATTCAATTGCATCGAAATGACAATTCTGCATACAAAGTCCACAACCATTACATAATGTCTGGTCAATTGAAATAGTTCCATCTTCATTCTTTGTAATTGCAGGACATCCTGAAGCAAGACAAAGTCCGCATTTTTTACATTTTTCAGGAATTGCAACGCATTTACCCTTTGGAACATATGACTTAAGCAATGCACAAGGAGACTGAGCTATAATAACTGATACTTCATCTCTTGCTACTTCTTCTTTAATAACATTTTCTAACTTCTTTGTATCAAAAGCATCAACAATCTGTACATTCTTAACACCTAAAGCTCTACATAAATCATCAAGAAGAACTATATTGGCTTTTTCACCTGACAATGTTTTTCCTGTTGCAGGATGATCCTGATGTCCTGTCATACCTGTTGTTGAATTATCAAGAATAATAACTGTTCCTGTAGCCTTGTTATAAACCATGTTCATAAGTGAATTAACACCTGTGTGAAGGAATGTTGAATCACCTATAACAGCTACCCAATTCTTAATGTAATCTTTTCCTTTAGCCTTTTCCATACCGTGAAGTGTAGAAATACTTGAACCCATACAAACTGTCGTATCTACAACACCTAGTGGATTAACTGCACCAAGTGTATAACATCCAATATCACCTGCTGCATGAATTTTTAACTTCTTAAGTACTGAATATGTAGCTCTGTGAGGACATCCCGGACAAAGAATAGGTGGTCTTGCAGGGGCCTGTAAAGGCTGCTCAATTTCAACCTTTTCACCTAAAACTACCTGTTTAAGCATATTAGCACTATATTCGCCCTGTACAGTAAAGATGTTCTTTCCATCGCATTCAATACCCATAGCTCTAACCTGTTCTTCAATTACAGGTTCAAGCTCTTCAACTATAATAAGTCTGTCTACCTTTGAAGCAAATTCCTTTATAAGTCCCTTTGCCAAAGGATGAACCAAACCAAGTTTTAAAACTGATGCATTTGGAAGTGCTTCCTTAACATACTGATAAGGTATACCACTTGTAATAACACCAATCTTTGTATCATTATATTCAACTTTATTAATATCAAGGTCACATGCATCTTCTGCCATCTGTTTAAGACGCTGTTCAACAATAACATGACGTTTAATTGCATTTCCCGGCATCATAACGTTTTTTGCAATATTTCTTTCATATGGCTTGTCATCTACCTCAACTCTATCTTCAAGATTAACAATCCCCTGTGAATGTGCAAGACGTGTAGTTGTTCTAAGAATAACCGGTGTATCATATTTTTCAGATAATTCATAAGCCCTCTTTGTAAAATATCTTGCTTCTTCACTATCAGAAGGTTCAACTACCGGAACCATTGCAGCTCTTGCAATCATTCTGGTATCCTGTTCATTCTGTGAACTGTAAATTCCAGGGTCATCTGCAACAACCAAAACCATACCACCGTTTACACCAATGTATCCTGCTGTAAAAAGTGGATCAGATGCTACGTTAAGACCTACCATTTTCATCATTGTCATAGAACGAACACCTGCCATAGATGCACCAATGGCAACTTCTGTGGCAACCTTTTCATTAGGTGCCCATTCAGCATAAATTTCTTTATATTTTACTACGTTTTCACTTACTTCAGTACTTGGAGTACCAGGGTATGCTGATGTAACCTTTACTCCCGCTTCATAAGCTCCTCTTGCAATGGCTTCATTACCAAGCATAATCTTCTTATTACTCAAAACTTCTTCCTGCCTCTCTTATATATTTCACAGTAAAAAACAGTAGTATCACCATTATATTTAACTTTTTGTGATACGGGCAATGTTTAATTTACTGAATTAAAGTCCTAAAATTAATTATAGTTTATTGAAGCTTTTTAGTCAACAAAAGAGAGCCACCATACAATACTAATTGTACGATGACTCTCAACGTTTTTTCTAAAAATACATATAAAAAAGTGCTAGTAAAAATTATTTCTTAATTTTACCCTTGAATCCTGCCTTCTTTAAGTTCTTCTTTAATTTCTTAAATTCTTTAGCGCTCATCTTCTTGTTAACCTTAACTGTAATCTTCTTTGAGTTAACGTTCTTAAATGCACCCTTCTTTACTGTAAAGCTCTTTGTTCCTTTAACAATAATTGTCTTTAATTTCTTAGTACCTGTAAAACCTTTTTTGTTTACTTTCTTAATTGTTGCTGGAATTACAATCTTTTTAGCCTTTTTAGCCTTCTTAGCAAATGCTTTAGCCTTGATTACTGTTACTGTATAAGTTACACCCTTAACTGTTACCTTACTAGGTACTGTAGCTGTACTCTTCTTAGCTACAACAGCACCAACTTCAGCTGTTCCGTTAGCCTTTGTATCAACTGTATTTCCGTTTGATACAGCAACATTCTTAGCGTTAACTGGTACTAATGATGATGTTGGGCTCTTAACTGCTGCACTTACACCTGTTACAGATCCTACTGCTACTGCTGCTGCTAATGCTAAAACAGCAACGTTCTTCATTAATTTTTTCATTATAAGTTCCTCCTATTATTATGTTTTTGAGTTTTAATTATTTCTGCTTATCCCCACAAGTATTAAAAATAAAAATGTCCTCATAGCAAACTTATAATTTATAAAACTCGCTATGTTGTTTATTTTACTACTTTACGGAATAAATTTAAATACTTTTTTTGTTATATTTTGCTTTTTTGACTATATTTGACAAAATATGTCACTGATAATTATATACTATTACTTGCCATTGTAGTATTTCTTCTTATTTTTCTTGCCTTTTGCGTCTGTTGCACGGTTTAGAACCACACCTAATATCTTACATCCTGATCTTTCAAGCTGCTTAATTGAACTTTTCACTTCAGATTTTGATGTTTCTCCACTTCTAATTACAAGAATTGCTCCATCACACATACTACCAATCTTTTCAGCATCTGATACAAGACCAAGAGGTGGTGCATCAACAAATACATATCGGTAATCTTCCGCAAGTTGATTGAGCATATTGCCAAACTTGTCACTTTCAAGCAACATTGATGGATTAATTATATTTTCCACGTTTGGTATAATATCTCCATCTTCAAGTGGTGTATTATACACAACATTTTCAAGTGGAAATTCTTCTGCCAAATAATGTGCAAGCCCTTTCATTTCTGAGCCATCTTCTTTTTCTATGCCATATTTGTTTACTATGACAGAGTTTCTCATATCTCCATCTACAAATAGCGATTTGATTCCGGCACTTGCCATCTGTCTCCACATCTGTAAAGTAACAAAACTCTTTCCTTCATTAGGCATTGTACTTACAACCATGATTTTTTTAATTTCATTTCCAAGGAAACTAACATTTATACGAAGTCGGTTTATAGATTCCTCAACAGCATAAGGAAGTTCTTTGGTTAAATCCATTTTAATTTTATTCATTTCTATTTCTCCTCAAGCTTATTATTTTGGTGTGTAATATTTCTTTCCCTTATAATAATTGTATTTAGAATATGCTCCGTATTTAACGTTTCCATCAGGAATAACTGTTAAAGGAATAATGCCTAAATACTTTTCAACATCTTCTTCTGTCTTAATTGTATCATCAGTGATAAATAAGAATGTGAAGATAGCTAATACCACAACCATTCCTCCAAATGCACCCATCATTACATTTTTCTTCAGACTAGGTGAACTTTTACCTTTAGGAGTTATAGCTCTTTCAGCAATATTAGGTGACGATGTTCCCATTAATTTAGGAATTTCAGTAACTGCCTTTTCAGCTAAAGCATTTGCTATTGTTTTTGCTTCCTCCGGCTTTATGCTTGTTGCTGAAATTTTTAGGATACGTGTATCTTCAACTGTTGAAATGTCAATCATTCCGTTAAGTTGCTCATATGTATATCCTAAATCGTTTTCCTCATTTATGGCCTCAATGATAGGTCTAACATGTAACAACTCTGCATAATCTTCTGATAATGATGTACCTATACTTAAATCAGCAAGATCGACCACTGAGTTTTTTGATGCTGAAACCATATAAACTTTCGCTGTTGCAGTATATTTAGGTGTAATGCCAACTTTAGTCCATACACCTGCAATTATTGCTCCAATCAAAAAACCTGCAATAATAAATAAAATCTTCTTACGATAATAGTTAAACAAATCCAAAAGGTTGATTTCTACTTCATCTTCTTTTTCGTTAATTTTTATCTTTTCTACCTGTTGTTTCATCTTTCAATTCCTTTACTCTTTGTTCTTCTGTTCCACTATGCCAAACAGTTCTGACATTGTGCTAACCATTGCTTTCTTGTTAACATAAAATTCCATATGATCCATTTCATCTCCAAGAGCCTGACCAATCTTAGACTTTCCTGCCAATTCAAAAATCCCCTTGTCTGTTCCACTAGCAAAAATATTACTAATATTAGAAATCTTTCCTATAGCAATATCTGTTGTGGAAACATCCTGCAAACTTTCAAAAACTTCATTGGCATAGTTTGGATTAGCCTTAACCTTCTCCTGAAGTTTTTTAAAAAAACCTGTCATGTACTGTTGTTGTCTTTTCATTCGTGATGTATTCTCTTCATCCCCAACTCCATAACGGTCATGAACGTATGCATAAGCCTGCTCATCATCAAGGTTTATTGTAGCTCCCTTCTTCATTTTTGGATATTTCTTTGAGAAATCATCCTCCAATGTTACGGTAACTCCATCTACCATGCTGTTAAGTTTAGGTATTTCACTCATGTTAAGTTCATAATAACCATCAATCTGAATACCTCCTAACAATTTCTTTACGGATTTAACTGTATTTTCGCAGCTTTGCTCTCTGTTGCCTCCATACCAATGAGCTGTACACAACTGAATATTAGCTGTTGCCTCACCCTCACCATTATGATCAATCAATGCAACCTCTGTCATGGTGTCTCTGTTAAACTGAAGAAAACTATATGTATTCTCTGTCTTGTCTACAATTACAAGCATAAGGAAATCAGCCATACTTCCCTGGTAATCTGCTCCGTTCTTGCTATTTCCCGTAGCATCTGTTCCTATTAACAGATAATTCTCAAAATCATGGTAATATTCGTATTTATTTCCATTAAGTTTAATCTTTCCTCTTGGAACCTGAATCTTCCAATCATTTATTGAACTCTCATCAGATACATTAGCCTTCTCTGTCTTATTATCAACATACTGTAATCCATAGCCTAAAACTGCTATAAACAGTATAAAAGCTACTACTTCCACGGCAATTTTTATGTATTTTTTTCTTTTCTTCTTCACTTTACTTATCCCCTAATCATTATTTTTCAAGTATCTCCACGGACACTTTTTCTATTTCATCTACAGCATTCTGTCCGATTTTCTCTCTGATAAAGGAATAACCCATATCAAGGTTAGGCTTTCTTCTGTCAGTATTATGGCAATCACTTCCAAGTACAACCGGTCTGTTTTCTTCAACCAGCTTCTTTATAAGTTTTCTTTTCTTTCTATCATCAAAAAATTCTGCGTTAACCTGAAATATAACCGGCAAATCAAGAACTTCTTTCCAAATCTTCTTTCTTTTCTGGCAAGCATAAAATCTTTCTATATGTGCGATCATAACTGAAACATTCTGTTTCTCCATTAGCTCTTCAACATCCCGTAAAACCTCTTCATCCCACTGTCTAAAGGGTAATTCCACCATAATAACCCTGGTTCCCTCTATACATAATTTTTCAATCTCTCTAGCTCTCCCGATTCCTCTGAAATAGCATACTTCAGCTCCCAATCTTATGTCAGGGCAGTCAGAATCATCCATACACCGTTTCAATGTGTCATAGGCTTTCTTCCTCTTTTCAAGAAAATGATCCACTGAAACATCTTGAGCATAAAAATGTGGCGTAGCCAACATCGTACTAACTCCTTGATTTTTTGCTGTATGAAGCATCTCTAACGATTCCTCTACGCAATCGCTTCCATCATCTATTCCGGGCAATACATGTGAATGAAAATCAATCATTCTGCCTCCTTCTATATCAAAAACCAAGTAATCCATACACTTTCGTAAAATCAATACCCCAAGTACTGACCATACCTTTATCTATGATATTAAAAAAAAGGATAACTGTCAATCTTATAACCCCTTTTGTTCGTCTTTTTATTCCATTTTTTCCTTAAAAAACGGCACTCTGACAGGTTATGTCATTGGTGCCACTGACATTTTTATGCCTAATCTTCCAACGATTCTTTCACCGGCACTTCTACCATTGCCTCGTAGCACTGGAACATATTGTCAATTTCTTCTTTACTTTGTTTCTTTGTAATCAAACTTATTACAGGAACTATAATAAGTCCGCCTACCATTGCAACTACACCTGAATTAATTGATGATTTGAATATGTAGCCAAAAACGGTTCCCCAGCCTGTAACATCTATTCCGCAAAGTGAAACAATAAGCTGCAACACGGCAACTGCACATCCCCAGACAAAGCAGACAACCGTAGCCGCCTTTGTTACGCCTTTCCAGTATAATCCATACAAGAATGGTGCAAGGAATGCCCCTGCCAAAGCTCCCCATGAAACACCCATCATCTGAGCTATAAATGTAACTTCAGGATGAGAATCCTTAAATATTGCAATAACTGCTGAAACAACTATAAAGAATACTATAAAAATTCTCATAATAACAACCTGTTTCATTTCATTCATTTTCTTTTTTGAGACCGGCACAATTACGTCTAATGTAAAAGTTGAGCTTGATGTAAGTACCAATGATGAAAGTGTTGACATTGATGCTGACAAAACCAAAACAATAACAATTGCAATAATTATTGCCGGTAAAGTAGACAACATTGTTGGAATAATTGTGTCAAACAATGGCTTGCCTGTTGCTTCATTAATGGCAATTTTATCACTGTATAATCTGCCAAATCCACCAAGGAAGTAGCATCCACCGGCTACGATTATTGCAAAAACTGTTGAAATAACAGTTCCTTTATGAATGTCTTTTTCACTCTTAATTGCGTAAAATTTTCCAACCATCTGTGGAAGTCCCCATGTTCCAAGAGATGTTAAAATTACTACAAATAATAATGCCAATGGATCAGGACCAAGAAATGAAGTAAACGCTCCACCGGCCCAGCCTTCACTTGGTACTGCTGACAATTTCTGAGTGGCTTTAAGCAAACCACCATTATCCATTAAAACTGCACCAATAACTGCGCAAATTCCGAAAAGCATTATAATTCCCTGAATAAAGTCGTTTATTGCAGTAGCCATATAACCACCGAAAATTACGTAAAATCCTGTCAAAATCGCCATTACTAAAATAACAACCCAATATGGGATATCAAAAACAAGTCCAAATAAACTTGAAAGTCCGTTATATAATGATGCTGTGTATGGTATCAAAAATATAAATACAATAACTGATGCAGCAACCTTTAATGGTACTGAATTAAATCTTTTTCCAAAAAAATCCGGCATAGTCTTAGCATCAAGATACTGCGTCATAATTCTTGTTCTTCTTCCAAGAACGTTCCATGCAAGCAATGAACCAATAAATGCATTACCAAGTCCTGCCCATGTTGATGCCAACCCAAAATTCCATCCAAACTGTCCTGCGTATCCTACAAAGATAACTGCTGAAAAGTAAGATGTTCCAAAGGCAAAAGCTGTAAGCCACGGACCTGCTGAACGTCCACCCAAAACAAATCCACTAACATTGGTTGCGTGCTTTCTTGAATAAAAACCTACTCCAATCATTACCACAAAAAAGGCAACCAACATAATTCCGCAAAGTATTTCTGTCATAATCTCCTCCTTATTAACCTTGCATCTGTGTATTTTATCTCCACTGTTCAACCTTATCTCTTCTTTAAGACTTAATGCAAAATTAATTTTTATTATTCGTTGCTTTAAACCGTTACGCTTTAAAGCATTAAAGCAATTATATAAAATAAAAAAGAGCCTGTCAATAACTCTTTTCTATTTTTACAAACCTTATTTACTATAGTTTATTCTAATTCTGTAAATCTTATTTGCTATAATCTGCTTCAATTCCATGAATCATGTCAACTCTTGCCTGATGTCTTCCACCTTCAAACTCTGCTCCAAAAAATTCATCAAGAATCATTTTTGCAAGTTCTACTCCAACAACTCTTGCACCAAAAGCAATAATATTAGCATTGTTATGCTGCTTTGTAAGTTTTGCCGAATAAGGTTCGCTGCAAACTGCTGCAATTACACCTGGAACCTTGTTTGCTGCAACAGAAATGCCGATTCCGGTTCCACACATAAGTACACCGTAATCTACATCTTTTCTTACAACTGCTTCACCGACTTCACGACCCTTGTTTGGATAATCGCACTTAATAATTTCTCCGTTTTCATCATAGCCTGTGCCATAATCAACACATTCGTAGCCCTTTTCTGTCATATATTCAATAAGTTCATTCTTTAAGTCAATTGCTGCATGGTCGCATCCAAATCCAATCTTCATTATAAATCCCTCTCATTTCTTAAAACTATTTACTATACATTCCGTCATCTATCTGACTTTTACTATTTACTGTACATTCCGTCATCTATCTGACTTTTACCATTTGCTGTACATTCCGTCATCTATTTGACTTTTACATTCTACTCAATATGTATAAGACTGTCAAATGTACAAGGAATTTGGCTATTTTTCATTCCATTGTGGCATTTTTTCGTCTATATACAGTATGCTGTGTGGTCTGTTTTATGATTTGATGGAATGTACCCCAAAAATCGAGATTTTTAATTTTTTGTGGTACGTTTTCAAGTTATGTAAACTAATCATGTCACATATTCTTGTTTTAATCATATATTTGTTGCATATTGTTTGACATTTTTATAGTTATGTCAACCAATATATCACTTAAACTGCTTTCAATTCATTTTGCGTACCCCAAAAATTATACATTAACTTCTCTCTCCTATACGAAAAAAGCTATGACGCTTTTGCATCATAGCTTCTCACTTTAATATGTAATGCCGGCGACCGGAATCGAACCGGTACTGTGTTGCCACAACAGGATTTTAAGTCCTGCGCGTCTGCCAGTTCCGCCACGCCGGCATTGTACTGTTTAATTGTACAAGTGGGACCTACAGGGCTCGAACCTGTGACCCCCTGCTTGTAAGGCAGATGCTCTCC
>ERZ773173.471-NODE-471-length-47915-cov-13.935416_pt1 | contig 47915 bp, 44 predicted proteins | sample MGYA00580535_ERZ773173 | MGnify/ENA primary metagenome ERZ773173 (study PRJEB29015, sample SAMEA2737856) | human gut metagenome | biome: human gut; feature: human-associated habitat; material: faeces | place: China | collected 2012 ...
GCAATAACTGCGCCCATAAAAATAAATGAAGTAACCGCATCTCCATATAAATCTATTATTGTATCCATTTACAATTCCTCCCTAAAAACTACAGATAATTCTGAATGAGAACCAGCATATCTATAGCAATTTTACCGCCGACAAGTACCAGTGGGAACTTCTGACTGAAATTCATTACACTAAGCCGATCTGAACTTGAATTTTCTTCATATTCGTCTACCAGCTCCAGGTTTTTTTCAATAAGTGCATTTATTTTTTCATCCACTTCATCTTCTGCAATATTTTCAAATCCATACAGTGTGCGTACCGTCGATGAAATCTCCAAAATTTTAAATTCACTTAAAAAATGATAATACGGCTCAACCGCACCCGGAGTTTCATCCAGTTCCTTGATGAACTGAGCAAGTGAAGCCTTTAGGATTGCCGGACAGTTATCATAGGATGATTTAATTGAATTTCTAAGTGTATCCTGCTGGAGATTCAGTGCTACATCACGAAGCCATTCTGAAAACGCATTGTGTACGTCATTAACACAACGTTTAAAAGCTGATCTTCTGCTGATATCCGGTGTAAAAAGTATAAATACCGCACCCACCAGTATATACAGTCCGACATACACCATAAATCCCCCCAACAACATAAAAATTGCTGCAATAATCACAAAGAATATACATACTATAAGGGCTTCGCGGCGGCGTTTGCTGATATCCGCCTTAAAAGCCATATCATAATCCTTCATAATCTGAGTATCGGTTCTCTCACGGTCAAGCCAGTCCCCATTATATTTTTTCTGTGTATATGTAAAAAATACCAGACATGCAATAAAAAAGATTACAGAACTTATCTGATATGTAATGTCAGAGGTAATGTCCATGTTGATTCCGGCATCTGCGCCTCCTGACTTTGAGAAGACTATTGCCATGATGGCAGATGCACCGCCCAGTACAAAACTTATTATAATTCCGAACAGAATGTCTGTACGTGTACGCTTTACTTTAGCCTGAAACTTATATACTCTCTTTACCCATCTGTCAAAATCTTTCTGCAGAATATATAAAGCTCCCTGATACTGTCCACCCTGTTTTTCTACATTAACAAGAAATTTGTTTAATGTAGAAATTCTTGCTGTCCTGTACTCGTCTTCAACAACTTCCAATCCGTCTTCATATATTGTACTGCTACGCCCATGTCGGATACGCTCTGCAGCCTCAATCACACATTCCCGCATTCGTCCGTTTACAACGCGTGACGTATCATCAAGCGCCTGATTAATTTTAGGTATTCTCTGGAACGAATTAAGCATCTGATGGATATAAATATCTACATCATTAAATCGTTTCTGCTTATCCATAAACTCAAACTGCGCACGCACAAGACTGGGAATACAGCAGAAGGCAGCAATACATACCGGAATCATATACACTGGTTTAAGTCCGTATAAAAGCCCGGCCACTACTGTCGCTGCTTCAAGCAGAATAAGCATTGTAAGATAATTTTTAAAGGAATACGAGAAACCATACCCACGTATTTCCTCATTCATTTTCTTAAACGAAAAATATTCTTTTATTCTTTTTAATTTTTTCATATTACCCCCTTCTATGCTGCATATGGGTCTTCAATACCGTATTTTGTAAGCTTCATAAGAAATTCTTCTGGAATTTCTTCGTTAGTAAACTCACCGTTGTCATAAATCATTGTGCATTTATTAATTCCATTGGTTCTTGTAAAGAAACACAGCTGCGTAAGCTTTCTGTGTTCATGTTTGTCACACTCAACCATCACTCCGACATCAATATAACGGTATGCATTATCTACGAAACGCTCTGTTGCCTTTCCGCCAAGCATACTGCACATTCGGTCAGGGATATTTGATACATGGTCAAGGTGCATTGTCGTCATACAGTTTGAACCGGTTGAAAGCGCATTAACAAGGTCCTGTACTTCCGGTCCTCTGGCTTCAGATAACAGAATCCAGTCAATATCATGCCGAAGTCCTGCACTTATAGCTTCTGAATATGAAAATTTCTCATCAATAAACAATGGACTGCATTTTTTATTGGGATTGATTTCCCTGTAGTGAATTTCAGCGTTATCTTCGTATACCCCAGCCTTTTCAATTGCAGGAATAAACGTTGTAAGATACTTCAAAAGCTCTGTTTTTCCGGCACCCGGCATTCCGCCAATGACTACATTCATATGAGCTGTAACACAATTTTCAAGTAGGTCAATTATAGGCTCTGGAGCATACTTTGATTCTATCAGCGCTAAATGGTTAAATCGAAGTCCCATAGGAATTTTTCTAATTGTAACGCTCTTTTTCCCACCGGTACGCGATTCATGCCACACCGATATACGCAGCTGATCTGTATTTGCCTCCAATATCGGCTTTGCTTTCGTACACGCTGTTCCCATTCTGTCGCCAAGCCTGAATGTCAAATTTTCAACATATTCATCACTTAACTTTTTTTCCGAACGGTAACAGCCTTCTTTAAGGTCAGTAAGCCATAAATTATAGCCATCCCATTCAATGTCGGTTATATTGTCATTCTCAATCTCTTCAGGGATTTCCCTGAAGAGCTCATCTTTATTTTCGGAAATAAAATCCATCGTAAGGTCCTGTGCCATTTTCTTCTCCTCATAAAAATTTTGCAGGTGAATCCGGATGAACCACCTGCAAATGATTTATAGTTAAAAATCCACATTCTGTTTATATGTCATTTTCTGTTTGCCGCTTTTAATACATTACAACTTCGTATGGACTTAAAACCATCTTATTCATCACCAGATGGTGCTGTTGTAGCGCCGATGGCATCCTGAATCTGCTGTTCATAAGAAATGTTATCCACTGCTTTAGTTGTCTTTGTGTTAACAATCTTTACCACGGCTACTGTTAAGAGCACAGCCGCAAGCACTCCTGCCAGTGCTACAATTACTTTTCCATAGTGTTCAATAATATCATGCATTTTTTAATAATCCTCCGTATAATTTACTTTTTGTTTAAATACATTTACTGTGCATATTTCTTTTTTGTTCTGCACTATGCCATGCAGCATAAATATTTTTCAACAGACTGTTTCATCTGTCGTATTTCAGTATTACTATGAAAATGAAACATTTTACCATTTCCAGTCATAAGCCACACATAATCTACTGAAAACTCACGACAAATGGTCCTGCAAATCCAGGGTCTTGCCTCAATGGTTCCCTGCTCAATACTTTCAAGAGTTTTCACATCGATACATATTCTTTTTGCAAACTCTTTCCTTGAAAGTGCAACTGCACCGGATTCCCTGACCTGCCTGATTCGTTCATTTTCCATCATTCCATAAACCACCTCCCTGTTGCATTAGTATACCTTCATTTTTATACTGAATGTCGGCATACGCCTGTTACTCACTGGGTATTACTGATTCCATCAGGAATTTCCTCCAGGCAATACCCATGCCATTACATTTATTTCATTCACGTTATGCCTTTTTATCTCTGCTACATTTCCTCGGGCGGCTCAATAAACATATCACCGTTGCCGAATACAAGATAATCATAGTTTGCACAACATTCATCACAAATAATTTTCAGCATTGCATCTGTAGCCTGACACTCATCTTTTTCAATCTTTGCCATGGTAAATTCATCTATATTTATAAGTCGAGAAAAAGAATACAGATTAAGGTTCAGATTCTTACGTATCATCTTAATTCTCTGTCCTTGTGTCATTTCATCACTCCTGTTATTTTTCATCATCACAGATACCGGCAAGCCCTAAATCGCAGATATCTCTATAGGACAAGGCAATATCATTGTAATTATCCTTTCCAAAAATAGCTTCATGCTTATTATCAATGAGAATTTTAGGTGTATTTATACCATTAACCGCAACTTCCTGTACCGAATAAAACGCACGATAAAGTTTTCCTCTGTTTGCATACAGGAGACGCTCTGTGGTAACAAGACACTTGTTTGCAAGGGTCATGCTCATGTTTAATATCTGTCTTATCAGTTCGCTCATGCTATTATAATCATCGACGATAAAAATAACTGATACGTCGTCATACTTATCTTCCATATTTGAAGTACCGCTCATATAATCAGTAATAATTGTTGCATACATCTGGAGACGGTCACGCACATCTTCCATATGTTCCATTTCCGTTTTGATTGCGCTGTCATAGTGAAATGTTATTGGTTCAATGTACATTAATTCCTTATGTTCATCTTTTTCAAACTCAATTTTTCCAAGGAGACGTCTTTTTGCATTGACGTTCTTGTCATAGAGTTCTACGCTGGTTGTAGCATTGACATTTACACCCTGTATACCCAGCAGATGACTCACGAGCTTTGCAACCTGTATCTTTCCACACAGCTTTTCTTTGGAATCTGTAAATGCCCACGGATCATAATTCATATATTCTTTTTCCAAGCGACGCTTGACTGCTTTAGCTCCTATATCCGTAATTGAAAATGCCGTAGCGGTTAACTGTTCTCCGCGACTTAAATAAAAAATTCTTATAATTCCTACCGAACCAAGTGCTTTAATACGCATCTTTAAACCTTCAATGTCAATTTTATCCGGTATTGGTTTCTCTGGAAATTTTCTATGCAGCCACAACAGATAATTATGTATAGATGAAAGGTCACAAATTCCCAATCGTGAAATTGTATAAGCAATATATAAATCACTCAGTGTAATTCCACCCTGAAGCATTCTCGCCTCTATCATTCCATGTGTAGTCGTAAGACTCGCTCCTTTAGCCGGTTCAAATTCAACTTCTGAAGAATAAGCATAAGGTCCGTTCTTCTCCAGTTGGATTTGATTATACAGAGCAACTTTTTGTGCGCCTGACAATGTTTTATATACATCACTTGCTTTCAAATTTTTCGTATCCATTAATTTGTCTTCACCTCATCCTCGTTCTTGTTTTCATTTTTATCACTGTATGCTTCAGCTACATACTCGCCTTTCTGCATCATTGCCCGCCGCTGTGCATGCCTTGCAATCTCTTCGTCTATTTTATCGGGACACCTTTCGAGAATCCGTCCTCTGAATTTTCTTTCCTTTTCACTGGCTTTTGTTATTATAACTTTGTATATGCATCCACAGATAATAGCCTCATTGGTTGCCATATTCTGAAAGCCTCCATTTCTTTTCCATGGATACCAGCACAGAATCTGAGCAGCATCAAATCCCTGTATTTTCATGTAAACGTATCCTTCCTGCTGATTGCAGGTCATTGCCATGGCTCGGACGGTTGTCCCTACAGGAAACTTTCTCTCTATTCCGGCATAAGGATTTGCCTGCACGCGTACACATCTATAAGCATTGGAAAGAACCGAGCCCTTCCTGTTATCATACTTTCCAATCACACTTACACTTGCAACATCCCCCTCTTTTATATCCACCATATTAAGTACGGTTGTAGCTCCGCCTCCATTCCAATCAGACAGATTACAAATCCCTTTAATTCCATAACCGCCAATGTCAAGCAGAATCCGTCTTCTGCCCATATCTACCATTACCACTTTAGCCTTGATACGGGTAGTATCCTTATTTACAATCATTTGATTTAATGCCTTCCTTGCAGCTTCACGCATTCTTGAAATCTGTGGAAGCATCGTCATAATGACTGCAGGTATTTTAGGATTTTCACTTTTAATTCCTAATACACGTACTTTACATGGCTTATCAAGAAGCTTATCCCTTTCATCCATGCCCTGTTCCATAATCTGTTTATATTCTGCACTCATACAGCTTTGTGGAAGGACAATTCTGACATTCCCTTGATATGAATACAATGAACCATTTCTTGCAATTCCCATGAACTGTATCTCTTTATCTTTATTCTTTTCCATTAAATCCTGATATGATTTCAAAATATCTTTATCTTCCTGTGTTAATTCCGGTACTGATTTTTCTTCTTTTACTTCAGGCATGTCGTCTTCCGTAACACTTCCTAAAATCTGTCCGAAAACATCATCGTAATCAATTTCATTTGCCATTAATTCAAAAATCCTCCTGTTAATTATTCTCAGCTTAAAAATATCCTGTTAATAGGTTCGGCTCCAAATATGAGCAGTAACAATACTGCCGGTATTGCAATGCAGTATCCCAATATTCCGGTTCTGCGCTTTGATTTTTTGTACTTTCCAAATACAGCCTTTAATATACCTACGGATTCAAAAGCAATAATCAGAAGCCATGCCACATGTCGCATGCCCTGATAAACCTTATGCACACCATTTAACCCATTAGCCAGTATCGTTCCGCCTGCAGGCTTGTTTATGCCATAGCAATTTATCAATTCCATGTACTGTTGTGTATATTCCAGTTCTGAAGGGTCTTTTACATTCAGAAACAGTCCATTCAATATTCCAATTCCATATACCACTGCAACAATAATAAGCGGAAATACTACACAGAATCCAAATAATCCCAATCTTTTTATTTTCTTGTCCTTTTTAAATAAAACATAAATTGATGTTCCTATGACTTCGCTTACAAGAATTAATATTCCTGCAACCGATTTCACTGCCTGATATATTTTATAAAAAACCTGCAATATACCTCTGACTGCTTTAGAGCCTATATCCGAAGATACCGACATCTTTCCCAGTCTGTTTTTGGTTGTATCTATTCCTTTGGATGCCGATTTTCCCAGTGAATCATATGCCTCATCTGCTTTCTGTTCAGCTTCCTCTTCCTGCTGACTTCCAATATCCGCTTCTGCTGCCATGCAGAGCTGAAAATGTGGTACAACAAATACTACGGCAATACACCATATAAGCAATAACCCAAAGATGTTTTTTCTGATTTTCTGACACCTCCTATTCTCAAACTGGACTAATTGTTAAACAAAGGCAGTATTCGTGTCAACACAATTTTTTAAATTTTTTTAAAAAATTTTAAAGGGGATTTTCCCTTGAAATAATGGTAATTTGACAGGATAAAACAAAGGCATATATTGTGTCAAGCAAAATTTAAAAATTTCCGCAATTATTTTTTTATATGATTTAATATCCAATAAATCAAAAATGCAAGGCAAATAATCACCCTGCATTTTTTGAAATATCATCTATTTATGTACTTGAAATTTACTGATATATGTAATAGAATATAAGAGAAGTAAATTTACATCTATAAAAAGAGTGTTACCCGTATAGCAAGACGGTTGCTCTGAAATTAAATAGTTAGCTTAAAAAAGTAACTGTAATTCCTTTGCCGAGGACAGTTACTTTTTTGCTTTATATATATCTTTACCGAGCATGTAACCGGCACCGCCACATAATGCCACGAGTGCAATCAATACTTCCCTTTCTCTAACAAAAGGATGCTGCTGGATATGGCAAAAAAAGCTGCCGCTTACGAATTTTCATTCGTCAGTGCGACAGCTCCAATAGTACTACTCCCTTTTTATTTGAATAATATTTTTCACATCATTAGCTTCATTGGTATCTTTTATGAATAGAATACCATTTTCATTTTCATATTCATATGTATATATACCGTCATCGGCAAATTTTATATACCCACGTACATTTACGTATTTAGATTCATTTATAATTTCCGCAGATGGGTATTCAGACGAAATTGCATCTGTAATTTCTTCCATAGTCGATTTACTATCACTTGAAACATATAGAGAAATACCGGAAAACATCATTCCTGCACCGACTACAATAGCTATTGAAATAGAGATTACATTAAAATCAAAATAGTCACCAAATATAAATATGGATATCAGCAAAACTATTCCTAAAAAAATTAATACAATACCTAACATAAAACACCTCTTTCTTACATACTTTAATGCACCATTACTTTTATTCTTTAAATTCATATTTTCCTGTTAATTTGTAACTGTCTTCTTTTCCCATTGGAAGATCCACATATTTAATATTATGTTCGTCATCCTCTATCTGCTCTGTTGTTCTTATATTCTACAAACTTTTGTATGATTGCGGTAACTGCACATACTGTAAATAAACCAAGTATTGCAATAACTGCACATGCCAATCCATAATCATCGTAAATTACAACCATTCCTGAAACCACAAATAAAATCAATAGTGCCATTTCCATATTTTTATTTTCCTCCATCATTATTCCGTACTTATCTGTACTGCAACAATTCAATGAACATCTCCCAGTTCACAAATTATAAATCAACGTTAATGTCTTGAATAATCGTATCTTGTGGAACATACAATTTAATTAGAGCAATGGCATGCCCTTTTCTATAAATTTCTGCATATGCCGTGGTATTTGTATCCAAATTTTCACAAATTGTGGTTATATCCCGATCCATTTTATAGTACTTTTTGCCACCATCATTCATAATTTGATATGCTGTATACACTTCTTTTGTTTCAATGTTACCACTCCCCATAACAAATCGCCCCTCAATACCTTTATCTGTTCCTATACTATATAGTTCAATAGTTTCCATTGATTCCTGTGATAATATTTCAAGACAACTCCATATAACTATTACAAGACAACTCCATATAACTATTACAAGCAATAGTACAAGACCTAAAGACATTACTATTATTATTACATTTTCAAATATGTCATTCCTCATAAAAAAAGCAGCAGTACCAACCAAACCTATCAGGATAAAACTTAAATACAACAATTTCCCAATATAGCTTTTAGCGGCAGATATGGTACAAGCATACTGATTTTCTTCATAAATTACAGGGAATAACTTGAAATGTAAATTAGCTTTATTTTTTATATTCATAATCTATTTTAGATGCTACTGTACAAAGAGCGCCCTCTCAGCCGCTTCCAGCATCTCCTCCTTATCAATATACTTTTTCCAATTTTCTCGTGTAAGTCCTTCTACCTGACAGCTCTTTATACATGCCAATGCAAACGGTCTGTTAACCATTTTTTCAAAGATAGTTTTATTGTTTTTTAATGCCGGAAATATTGTTACAGCACATCTATTCCCATTAAATGTATGTGAGGTATTCATTAACGCTGCAAACGGGAACTCATTTGTTTCTGATGCGCAGTAGTATTCACAATCCTCACAACCCTCATTACTTCTTTTGTAGTCCATATCAAACTGTATATCCTCATAAACTGATATGTTGACATATTTTTGATTGATATCAAAAAGTGCGTATGTCTTGATATCATCAGCGAGCTTCAATGCTTCAGCTACTTCAAATAGTGGATTGACAAGCATCATGCCGTAAACTATTTTTAGAGGATTATCATCCGCCGGTTCAACAATTTTGACCCCTTTATCATTCCTGCGGGCGTATCTCAGGTATTTGTCATGCAGCAATAACTCCTCTGCTGATATCAAGAACCGCTTTCCATCAGGCCGCTCCATATAAGCATACTCCATATTTTTATCATGATATTTACATTTCTTCCATATCTTCATTTCCTTTTTCCTCCTGATTCTGTTCAATATCTACAACCATATTCCAATTTTTCTTACAAGCATACTGATTTTCTTCATAAATTACAGGGAATAACTTGAAATGTAAATTAGCTTTATTTTTTATATTCATAATCTATTTTAGATGCTACTGTACAAAGAGCGCCCTCTCAGCCGCTTCCAGCATCTCCTCCTTATCAATATACTTTTTCCAATTTTCTCGTGTAAGTCCTTCTACCTGACAGCTCTTTATACATGCCAATGCAAACGGTCTGTTAAGCATTTTCTCAAATACCGTATTAAAGTTTGACAACGCTGGAAATATTGTTACAGCACAGCTATTTCCATTAAATGTATGCGCAGTATCCATAAGTGCCGCAAACGGAAACTGTGTCCTTTCAGAGCATGCACAGTTAAATTCACACCATTCGCAGTCCTTATTATTTTTGGCGTAATCCATGTCAAACTGTATGTCCTCATAAGCAGATACGTTGACACATTTTGCACTGATGTCATAAAGTCCAAACTTCTTGACATCATCAGCAATTTTCAATGCTTCTGCCGCATCATAAAGTGGATTGACAAGCATCATTCCATATACTATCTTTAAGGAATCACTTTCCGATTCAACAATTTTGACACCTCTATCATGCTTATTGGCATATCTAAGATACTTGTCATACACTGTTAATTCCTCTGCTGCTATTAAAAACATTTTTCCATCCGTGAGTTCCATATGGGCATATTCTATTTTTTTGTCATAATACTTACATTTCTTCATTTACTTTTCCTCCTGATTCTGTTCAATATCTACAACCATATTCCAATTTTTCTTACTCTCAATTTCCTTATCTTTTGCCTGGTTTCTCTCGTAATCCCTAAATACATATGATATCAACTCTTGGTAATCATATTGTTCACGCATATCTGCCCACTCTATAGAAAACATATAAACATCCTTTTCATATATTTTGCTATTATCATCGAGAGAATACAGACTGCACAGAAGATGAGTCATGGGATTATTTCCTTCCACACTGCCATATGTAAATATATTCGTACTCCTAATATCACTACCGCTCCAACACGATAAGAAAAATACCAAAATAAGTACTGTAAATGCTATAAACACTACTTCCCATATTAAATCAGGATTCTTTTCCATAAATCTCATTACCATCAATATTACAAAACATGCAAATGTACCAAGCCCAATTAAAATTCCCAATAATGTTCTTGTATTGGGCTCAGATATAGTACATGTATACTGCTTATCTTTATATGTAACAGGGGTAAATTCATAGACTATTTTATTTTTGTCGTGTTTAATATTCATATTTTATTTTCAACCTTCTTTCTACATTTGTTGTTTGCTTTAATTTATCTATTTTCTACACCTTGGACAATGCACATTTTGTACAAAGTTTTCCGCAAAACAATTTTTCTACTTCTTTATTTATCTGGACTCTATCCCAGCATGCAGCACCGCATTGCGGGCAAGTTGTCCTTTTCCAGTCGTTGCTTGCCGGATGTGGCACATTCTTTACTAATGGCATCATCATATATCCGATTGTATTTTCTTTTAATTGCACGTTTCGCCACCACCTCTGTTTTTATTTTTAATTTAAAAGCACTATCAGGATTCCTGTAAGAAGGATATTACGCGAATTTTAACTGTCCTGTCTGTTCACTGGCAATCTTGATATTTCCTGTCCTCTTTGCCACGCACAGTTCCGGCAAGTTAGCACGCACCATCGCCTCCGGTATTGGCGGACACACTGCATTTCCGCATCTGCGTACCTGTTCACTGCGAGGATATGTTTTTCCCTTGTAATCATGGTCAATTATGTAATCATCCGGAAATCCCTGGCATCCATACAGCTCCCTCGGCTCTAACATTCTAAGCCCGATATCTACAATCTGATAATCCACTCCTGCTATCGTTACAAGCCCGAATCGGTCTCGTGGGGTTACTGTATCCAAAGGCTTTTTAATATCCTGACCGGTCCCTGCGCCATAATATTTAATTAAAAATGCTCTTACTTCTCCAAAATGCCCGGCTGACGTTGTTATTGTATGCAATGGCTCTCTTTCATCTTGTCCGATACCCGACTTGTAAAATTTACTCAGAAATGATGTGACTAATCCATATCGATTAGAACTGTCAACTGTCATAAGAGGATTTTTAATTTTCTGCCCACGAACCTCTTCTGCTGATTCAGAGTGATACTGGATTAGCGTTGGCGTTATTATTCCATATCCATGTTTGCCGGTAATAGTCGGCATTGGCTCACGTATGTCGTTTGGTCTGCGTTCCCCACCATGATTGCACTGGATAATAAACGGCTCCGGATTATCTAATACAAACTTTTTTATTCCTCTTGCAATTCTATCCATCGTTTTAGGCGCAAGCGGACGTACAGCCCGAATTCCATATTTTTCTTTAATTTCCTCAGCTGTGTCAAAAATACTGGGACATGGCAATGAAAAGTCTAACTGCGTATATGCTCCTGTATACGGTTTAAGCTGTCCTGTCTTTACTTCATAACTTTCTGCCGGTGCGTGTGTCGGCTTTGGCCACACAATCGGTCTGCCATCACACCGGGCAATCATGAAAAAGCGCTTTCTCATTGTTGGTGTGCCATAATCAGCAGCAACGAGTTCCTTAAACTGAATTTCATATCCCAAATCAGTAAGCTGTTTGACAAATTTTTCAAACGTTTTACCCTGCTTACTTTTTATAGGATAATGCCCTCGATTTAACGGTCCCCATGTTTTAAATTCTTCCACATTTTCCAACATAATTACCCTTGGCCGTACAAGTCCTGCCCAGCGACAGGCAACCCAGGCAAGTCCTCTTATGTTTTTATCCTTTGGTTTTCCACCCTTTGCTTTTGAAAAATGCTTACAATCCGGAGAAAACCATGCAAGTCCAACCGGGTGTCCATCGCATACTTCAACCGGATTTACCTGCCATACGTCTTCACAATAATGTTTTGTGTTCGGATGATTCGTCTGGTGCATACGAATAGCTTCCGGATCATGATTGATTGCTATGTCAACTGAATATCCTGTTGCAAGCTCTATTCCGGTAGATGCCCCGCCTCCTCCGGCAAAATTATCAACTATAAGTTCTCCATTTATCATTTTTCCTCCATCCAATATCGTTATCTATCAGTTTTTATGAACTGGTATATTATGTGACTGATTACCGTTGTTAATATGCTGCTTCCATACACAACCCCCAATGTCCACAGTCCGCACGTAAAAGCAAGCCTGAAAGCAAACGGAAGTCCTTTCATTCCCGGCCACAGAAAAGCAATAGAAATACCGGTCATTACAATCATTACTACTGGAAACGCAATTTTAACTGCAATTACAGATGCTCTTTTAACATCCTGCGGAATTTTACCCATTTCACTTACCATATCCAGTTCCTTTAATTCTTTATTGAATTTTTCAAGTTTCAAACTTATACCTCCGTCTTTGTTTTTTGATGTTCTTTTCCAACTTCTGCAATTCTTAAACAAAGGCGGCATTTCGGTCAAGTACTTTTTTAAATTTTACGCAATAATTCCTGTATACTTCATTAAGTAATATGAACTTATGAAGATAATGACTGCCAGACAAAATCCTATTGCCAATGCAACAAGAAAAGCCGTCCTGTATTTAATGGCATACGATTTATATCCGTTCAAATAATTTTTCTGCCTATCCTCCGGAAGTTTATCCCAAAATATATGCGGATTTATAAATCCCTTAAAGAAATACACAATGTCTGCATGTGCAATGCTCTCATCGTAATCATTTTTTGTTTCTGTCCTTCTTTGCTGCGCATTCTTATTAATAACAAAACGTCGTGCACCGCTTTTATCAAACATTTTCTGAGGATATTCTTTTATCCGCTGTTTTAAGTCAACCCCCCTGTGTTCTTTCCTTTTGTATCTTATCCGTCTTTTCATCTGTCACATCCTCTGATTTTCTTATATTTAATCCTTCCTTTGAAAAAATCTTCTTTATAAAGAAGCATTTTCCGTTTTTCTCTGCCTGACAATAAATTTAGTACAATATATTCGGGATGCGAGGTATTTGTCACCTTTCCGCAGCCGCTGGTATTGATATCCACATATCCATTTTTGTTGTCCGCCATAAGGAAAGAATATCTGTATAAAATAATATCTCCCTCGTGCGGAAGCTTATAGCTTACAGTTTTAGAACCGTTTTTATGTGCCTTTTTAATCAGGCTGGCAGCACATACAGCGACCGCCACTGCTGCTCCTGCAATTCTGTACTTATTTTTTCTTCCTGCAGCAATCAACTTTTTATAACCAGCATTTTTACTCATAAATTCCTCCATCTATCTTTACTTATGCAGCTTCTATTATTAAATCTTTAACGTCACTGCTTTGTACATATTTCATACCTACAATAACCCTGCCTTTTACCTGACCTGGCAGTTCATACATCAGATTTCTTAACACTTCTTCACACACACGCCTGAGTCCGCGGCAGCCAAGATTTTGATTATATGCCCTGTCAACAATGTAGTTTTTCACCGCATCATCAAATTCAAGTTCAATACCGTCGGGTTCAAAAATTTTCCGGTACTGCCACAAAATATTCCCCTTGGGAACTTCAAGGACCTCTGCCAGCAGTTCACGGGTAACAGTCCCAAATGTCACTACATTCGGCAGCCGTCCCAGCAGTTCTTCCATCATGCCATATTCACACAAATCCTCATTTGTTATCTGATTAATCCAGTCCTGCTGTTTAAAATCCGTTATGCTTGCTCCAAAACCCACGGTATTTCCTTTTGCAATACGCCGACGAACAATATTATCAAGCCCTGCAAAAGCACCTCCGCAGATAAATAGAATATTATGAGTATTAACCTTCATGTACTGTGTCCTGTTATTTTTCTTAAAAGAAACTTCCACTTCTGTTCCCTCAATAAGTTTTAACAATGCCTGCTGTACACCATCACGGCCAACAACATATTCTCCGCCGGAATTTCCTGTGGCAGAAAGCTTGTCAATTTCATCAATAAATATAATTCCCTGTTCCGCAAGCTTAACATTCCCTCCGCATGAATCGAGAAGCTGTTCAACACATTTTTCCACATCGTCACCTTTCCATCCTGTTTCCGTCATCGATGTAGCCGATACACAGACGCAGGGAAGTCCAAGGATTTCTGCCAGTGTTTTTACCGTATAGGTTTTACCGGTACCAGTATCTCCAATCATCAATATGTTTGATTTCTGCATATACTCATTATTCATTTGCGTCATTTTATAATGATTATATACTGCTGCCGCCAATGCTTTCTTTGCTTCCTGCTGCCCGCACACATAATCACACAGCCGTGAATATATTTCGCGTGGAGCTGGAACCGTTACCGCCTCAAGATCTAACAGTACATCGTCTTTACTGATATTATCTGCTGGAATACAGCCTTCAGCATCATACTGTATTGTACTGCCAGACGTATTGGTGGCTATCCTCCTAAGCTGACGATCCTGAGCCATTTTCACCCGGTCTATGCAAGAAATACAGATATGTCCCCTTCCGGGAAACGTAATTGCATCTTTTTCTGACTTTCCACAGATAATACCTCCGCAGATAAAACAGGTCTTTACCGCCTTGTCCTCATATGCATTATTCTGTCCGCTTTCCATTAAAACCATCTCCATTCCGTCAATTGTAATTTTTCATTAAGTACCATATAACAAAGATGGATTTTCTGTCAAAAAAAGTTGGACATAATTTATAAATTTTTCCCATAAACATTTCAAGTTTGTTTTGCAGTAAACTTACACACAAAAAAAGCATCCAACTTCTGCTTTTGCAAAAGTCAAATGCTTTTAAAATATTATATAATTATCTTGTAATTTCTGTCCAATACAAACAAGCTTTTGGCTATATGTACAATTCCCCACTGCACATAAGTACATTTTCTGGCATTACCAGATTTAAAAATTAGCGATATCGAGCTGCTCCCATGAAAGACCATTTTCTCCGCAGTAATATACCTCGTCTACTTTTTTAAATTTTGTAAGGCCTACATAAAAATCCGTTTTATATAAAACCGATTTTCTGCTATAGTTCTCTGACTCAAATCTTTCAATTTCGATAAAAATTCCATGAGAATCATTTACTACTTTTGCACAGCCTCTTTCTTCAACATTTTTTCTGGACAGACCCCATGAACCTGTCCGGCAAATTTGATTGTAGACAATTATATCTCCAACCCGCGGCAACATGTCTTCATGCTGCTCATGGATTCTAATCGCTGTTTGATTTTCTTTCAGCATGTCTTTCTCCTTGTACTTTATCTTTATTACTATACTTAATAATTATATAATATCGTATTTTATTTTACTGCCATTGGTTTTCCAAAATATAGTAATTATTTTATATCCGCCTTAAAGACAGGTCAACCCCTTTTTTATACTTTTTTTACAATTTTGCATTGATTTTTTACCAGATACATAATATACTGTATTTGTTGCTAAAGTTCTTTCAGAACTTTATGTTATTATTTTTTTTGGAAAAAAGCTACAGCTGTCGGTAAAAACACTTCCGGCAGCTGTAGCTTTTTATTTTCCAATTATTTCATGTTTTTATACAGTAAAAATTCATTTATATCCATCTTTAATCCCATATCAACCAGCAGTTCTACATATTTGCTTGAAAGTTCTCTATACCGCATAATTGCAAAATAGTTTGCATCCATTTCACACCGCCGGTCTGTGATGTTGAATGGAAGAAAATACACTTTTTGAAGCAGTTTCCGTGCTTTTTCGTTTCTTTCCGCCACCGAAATAAGGCTTTCCCGTCTTCTTAAATCCCCTACATCCTGCTTTACGATTATATCGTAAGGCATGTGGAAATTCTCTAAAATAGGCATACAGGCATAAGTATTCGCTATCTCATATGTCAGAACAAGATAATTAAAACTGCCCTTTGCAGCCATAATTGAAGTTTCTTCCCTGTCAGCATATCCATTGCAGCAGATAACAACGTCAAATTCTGAAAAATCTGTAGATTTTATGGAATCTGAAACCATGCATGTCAAGTATGTGTCATTTTTTACCGGTGTTCTGGAATTTATTTCATATCCAAAATAGGCATATACCTGTCGTTCAGGAGTAAAATCCACTATACAGACCTTTTTACAGCAGCGCATGAGCAATCCTGAAAATAGTGTTACTACAGCGGAACAGGAAGCACCCCAAAAATTAAATTTGTACAGGGTGCATGATTTTTTCTTATTTCTAACAGTGTCAAAATCTATATCCAATACCGCCATAAAAACCTCCTAAAACAGCTTAAACCGCCCGCGTCGTCTTTCAGAATTAATATTCCCCATTATATCATCGATGATTACGTAAATTTCTGTCGGAGGATTATTCCAGTCTGAACAGTAAGGAACCGAATACGTACCCGCTGTAGATTTTTTCATACCGCAGAATTCCTGTACCTTTCCAATCTGTTCTGTGGACAGAAACGGTATCAGATAATTAAATCTGTCTGCACCATCTGATTTTTTAGCAATATCTGATACAAACGTCTTTAATTCATTTATCTTCCATTCCGCGCCTGAAGCAACAACAATTTTTTTCCCCATCCGCAAGAAATCTGTACAGCAGAGTTCATTCCCAAAATCAACTATTACAAAATCGTAATCGTCTCTAAACTGCGACGAAAAATAACTGTAATTGCAGTTAGGGAAAAACGATATTCCTTTATACTGAAACATCGGAATTACTGTAAGGTAATTTTTATTTGGATGCAGTTTTCTATATACAGCTGCAAATGCCCCCGTCTCATTCTGCTCAACAACAGCAATTTTGTACCGGCTTCTTAATGCCTGTGCAATCATCAGTGCTGTATGCGTGGTACCGACACCACGTCCGACACCTCCTACCCCAATCTCTACTGAGATTCCATGATTGGAAAATGACTCATTGTTATTGTCCGCACTTTCTGTTTTCCGTGTCTGCCCCTGTTTCATCCCTTCCACTATATTTTTTTTCAGTGAAATTTTAAAAGCTTTCGGCTTCGTATCACTTTCTGTACTATTATCATCTTTTATTATATTAGAATAATCATATCCGGCCAGTTTTGCAAGTCCCAACAGCGAATTGCCGTAATTTTTTACAATGAGTCCATCATTCTGATTTGCAAAATATTTTCTTTCAATTTTAGGTATGTCAAGTACCTCAAAATCATTCCCTACAATTTCAAGAAATCTCTGCGGATTATCACACTTGTTTAACACAAATGAAATATTTACTGCCGGATTATCTTCTTTGATATTCTTTATCCGCTGAAGGTCATTCATATCAAATTCTGCATCATAATCAACAACTACAATAATATGCTTCATTGCCGGAATAAGCTGTCTGTATGATGCTTCTGCATAATGTGTTCCCAGGTCAATAATTACAGGTTTAGGCAGACCAAGAAGCAGCCGGTATATCATGTCCGGTGTCCACTTATTTTCAATCCTGTGATCCGTATATGGATTAGGAACGCATATATTTATCCCACTGTAAAGATTAAGTTCCTTACCACACGCATGTCCGTCGCTGATTTCCGCAATATGGGAAACATAATCCACTCCCATATTTTCCATAAGTCCCAACGTATTGTAAGCCTCTGAGTCCGTTCCCGGAAGCTGAACAAATGTAGGTGTAAGTTCTTCTGCCTGTGCAAGTTGCGCCGCTAAATTCATAGCAATCATACTGCTCCCTGCCTGTCGTGTAAATGCCACCACTCCTATGATTTCATTTACATCAACAAAGGAAATTTCTTTTTTAACGACTTCCTTTACCACTTCTTTTTCCACTTCAACTATTTTCGGTTCAATCTTACTTCCGTCCGGAAGTTCCGTGCCAAAGAATATCCCGTAACCTTCAATATTCTTTAATTCTTCAGCAATATCTTCCGGCATATTATTAATAAGAGTCGCAAACATTTCAGAAGAAATCCTGTTTCTTACATAATCTGCACGTTCTTTCAATTCACCGTTTTCTTCATTACACAGATATTTTAACATCTGCACCGGATCTACCGCTGGTTCAAGAATTGATTCCTTGACACCTGCCGCTGATGTAATACCATAGTATTTTTTCGCTTCCCTGCGGCTTCTTCCGCCACTATGAATTAACTTCACAAAAGCTTCCGGTGTAGAATCCTTATCAAATATCGCATTATAAAGCCCAATATTAAAAAGTCCCTGAACATAATCTGTTCCATACAGCACATCAGGTATAACCTGGAGAATAAAAATTTTTTCATTCATTGTTCTTAACTCATCCAGCTCTTTTACTGTAATACACTGATTATCCCTCAATAGATAAGGTACTATCAATATGGTAACATTACAATCCGGTGCTCCTAAAACCTGACGGATATTTTCAATACTTCTGCTTATACTGTATCCGGATATATCAAGTCCTTCCTGCTGAAGCTGCCACAACATTTTTTCTGCTGATTCTTTTTCACAGTTTAATGCAATTAACAATTTTTCTGCCATTTTGCCTCCTACTCGTTACATTACTTTTTGTTTATCATTATTATTGTTATACAGAGATGAATGTCTGTGCAAGCTTTTTTCCAACTTTTTTTGACGAAATGATTTCCTTTATTATATAGTCATTTCACCAATAAACAATGGGAGGAATTTTAATATGCTTTTTAACGAATTTATTTCAAAATTACCAAACGATTATTCAGCGAAGATGCTGACAGCAATAAATGTACGGGAACAGTTTATTCATGATGTGTGTTCACATATCAATATCCCAAACGATACGCATTTTAAAGACCTTTTTAATATCCAGTGCCGGATTATGTTCAGTGCACCTCATTTTATTTCTGATACTTTTTTCAAAATTGATACTATTGCCAACATAATGCCATCCCTTGCCTTATCAAGTGCGAGAATACTTTGCAATCTTCCGGCAAAGGACTATATAATAACCAAAACAGCCATTGCCAATACAAGCATTTTGTTGTACCGAATTTTAAAAAATGAATACCATTATCTTAAAGAAAACATCCTGAACCAAATACCTGCTGATATTCCCATAGGCAACGGACTTCTTTTATCTGTATTCTGCTCGGAATTACAGCTTGCTCTGTCTCCTGAAGGACGTAATGCTCCACTTGTACCGGCAAATTACAGTTCCAGTCCAATACTTGTTTATTGCATGGCTCTGTACACTTGTGAATTATATGAAGAATTTATAAAACTTCATGAACAAATATATGATAAGATTCATTCAAACAGCCTTTTTACTGATACATATAATAAAGATGTGGATAAGATTCTTAAAAAACTCCCTTCTTTATTTGATAAAGATTACTGTACAACCGTAACAGAAGATGTTACAGATATATTATCTATTGCTTTTGACCGTCAGTATAAAGAATCTCTTTCTACTGTTGAAAACACCTTTGAGCGCTGTTGCTACACTTACAACCGTGGAACCAGACATCCTGTGGCTTCTCCCTCATTATGGCTTTATGCTGACAGTTCTGCCTCTCAGCTTGGTATCATATTATCCCAGATTGGAAAACTTGTTCAGACTGTTTCCAATCATTCTGACGTAGCATCTGATATTGAAGGTTTCTATACAGTAATACATTCAACTGTTACACTTGAACCGGTTCCTGATGAACTTATTACTGATTTTGCATATGCCGGCAGATATATAGCTGATGGATTTTCACAACGCTGCGCTGTAGAATTTCTCGATAATATAAGAGAAAATTACCATTTTGACATCTTTAGATTTTTAACTGCCGCAGATGCTATAGTTCAGACAAGCTACATTGAGGAAATTAATAATATGTATGCCCTAAGCAGTACATATTTTTTACAACCCGTAAAAATTGACGGATTTTCGGACGGACATATACATTTCCGGGTACTTATTAATCCTGAAATCGGATTACAGCTAAAAACTTTTGAAAATCCTATTGCACGTGCCGCCGTCTCTGTTTTATGCTGTATATTACCGGAAAATAACAGCCATATTGCAAAGCTAATTGAACTGGCAAATACATTTTATCTGCCAAAAGGTTTTGCATACACGCCAACAGATGTAATCCCTGCTGATATCTCTTATGCTGCGCAAAATTGGATTCATTCACAGCATTTTAAAACACAAAAAAAGCTGTTGCTCTGTAGTTCCTGGTACCGGCATATGACCAACACAGATGACTTTATTGCCAGCCATAAACAGGCTCTTTCATCCAAGCTTTTTGCAATTTTAAGTTATTTTATGCTGATGAATTACCCACACATCCGCAAGCCAGATACTATCGATGAACAGACGTACAATATAATTACAATGGGCATCATAATAGCAATAGATACTTTGTATACCTATGTACTCATTAAACATCCGCAGGACTATGATAACTACCTGCTCACGCTGATATATGCACTCCGGTATAAATAACACTATATAAATAGAAAGAGGGATAAACACACATGAATGAAAAGATGAAAAAACTGTACAACATTACTGACGACTGGTATGATATTAAAATTATTCGGAGAAACAAACTGCTGCTCTCCTTCGTACTGATAATTTTTACATGTCTGTGTGCGGCCAATGCCTTGTTTTTTATCCATTTATGGAAAACCGGCTATATCGTTGTATTTGCAAAAAATCTCACTGGACACAAACTGCCATACATCGGTCTTATAAGTAAAAATTTACTGCCGGAAATAGCTGTAAAATATGCACAGACAACTGAAATCAGTATCCTGTATTCATGCATACCGCTCCTTGCTATTTTCTATCTGATAATTGCAGTTTTCATAAGAGATTCAATTATGAAATATAATAAAATTATTCTCAAACATGAAGAACTGATTGAACGGCAGCAGTTAAAAAAGGAAAATGATTATCTGTCTCGAAAAAATCAGCTGGATGACAGTCATTCTCAAGCACCTATCGTTTACACCGAAAATGATATCAGCCATTAACTGTTTACAAATAAAAAGCAAGAATCTCATTTAATTTAGAGATTCTTGCTTTTTATTTATATATAATATTGTAGAAACTATCTATTCTATACGATAATTAAAACAACACCTTGTACAAACATGTGAGAATGATGTTAAATCACAAAGTTGTCCAACAAAAATATAAAACTTTTCTAAGTTCAAACGGGTTATGTACCTATGTAAAACCATAGGGTTTGTCCAACGAGGGCATCCTTCAATATGTATTTTCTCTAGTTATGTACCTATGTAAAACCATAGGGTTGTCCAACTATCTTTATGTTTCTACTATGCACGACATACGTTATGTACCTATGTAAAACCATAGGGTTGTCCAACATTATATTTTACGAAAAGCATTTACCATTTGTTATGTACCTATGTAAAACCATAGGGTTGTCCAACATCAAACGACATAGGCTTGGTGAGTGGAATCATTGATGTCAGGCATCAAGTCCCTCGCCATCAGGCGGCATAATCAGCCCATAGTTATTATGGCATGTGAAAGTACATTGTCAATTTCTTTTCACAATATGCCATAATTCCAGCTACAGTTTTTATTTGCTAATATTATTTCTTTTTCTGCTTAATATCAATTTGACTTAAACTCTTTGCTATAAATTCATCTCTTTTGTCAAGTTCTATAGTTTCCAGCATTGTCTGCATCTGCTTTTCTGCTACCAACTGCGATTTTACGACATTTATATCCTGCATCTGCGCTTTATACTCTATCTGTTGATGCAGCTGATAGTATCCCCAATTTGATAATACAATATTATCAACGTCATAGATGTTGCCTATATCTTCCAGTACAATCGTTGAACAGCCGTTATTCTTGGCAATTTCTACTATCCTCCGGCTTATCTGATGATTATATGTCTTTGCAAAATTGGCTTCTCTATCTTTAAATCTGTTTAATGCCGCAAGCTTTTTCGCTCTTCCTGATCCTCCAGCGGCAAGTGTTACATCCTGTTGTACACGTCTTATGTTATTTCTCATTTTTTTTCTATAACCTATGAGCCTCTCTCCATCACCAATCATAAAACATCTTCCGGTTGAATTTACAACTGCTACAACTGGCTTTGCATATGCCAAACGCACTCCCAGTACATTATTCATGTTTTCTTTCTTTTCTTTATTAACAGGTATATCCATGCTTAGATTTAAAATTAATTTACCGTTTTTATCAAATCCCAGCGAACTTCCGGCAATCTTATATTCTCCACAAAGAACTTTCCATAATTCCTCACGTAAAAATCGTGAACGATAGGGATTTCCAAGTACCACTTTAAAATGTATTTTATGCACCCACTTTATGTACAGATTAAAGTCTGGTTCCAGTACCATATCATGAACCAGTTCTCCTTCTGTATAATCTGTATAAAAACGAATATCTCTTCCCTTTGTTAAAAGCGGATAGCTCCTTTTATAATTTGGCAGACTGATTTCTCCCTTAGCCAGTCCCCTCTTTAATGCCGTACTGAAATCCTGCTTAATTCTTGTACCAACAAGACTGCGTGTATCAATTCCTGTCCCCCACTCAATACCATCTACTACCTGGTTTGATGCTCTAAATATTTCCATATACTGTGTTTTAAACTCATCACTGCTGATATTTCTGTCACAGGAGTAATACAATGCGCCAACCTGTCCCATCATATAATTCAATCCCCGATACTGCGCATACTGCGCATCTCTTATAAATTTGTACTTCTCATTCACATCTTCCTTATTTTCTCCAATAACAATCAATCGTATTTTTCTTACAAGATACATGTTTTCTTCTCCAATTCTATTATAATTTTTCTGTTATTTTGATGCCAAATCATTTACACTCTTTGTAAAGCAATACTATAGGGTTGTCCAACCAAAAATAAAATTTTACGAAATTGAATATGGTTATGTACCTATGTAAAACCATAGGAATATACTTAGTGCCATTGTCGCGTAGTTTTTCAACAATGTTATGTACCTATATAAAACCATAGGGGTGTCCAACTGGTTCGTAAGATTTATGACTTATATCTTCAGTTATGTACCTATATAAAACCATAGGGGTGTCCAACCTCAAAACAACATAGGTTTGGTGAGTGGAATCATTGATGACTACGCATTAAGTCCCTCGCCATCAGGCTGCATAATCAGCCCGAAATTATGTTATAATAAAGATCAATATCTCGTCAACATTTTTAGAAAAAAATAATAAGGCATACGGCATTAAAAGCCATATACCTTATAAAAATTAATTCTTCAAAATCATATTAATATATTCCAATACGGTTGCCCAACTTAGTCTTCTTTTTCCATCTTGATGACCTAAAATATGTACCTATGCAAAATTATAGGATTGTCCAACAAAATCGTAATAACAATTTTCTTGACATAGAGTTATGTACCTATGTAAAACCATAGGGGTGTCCAACCGGGCGGGAATTTATATTTTTATTCGCATGGTTATGTACCTATGTAAAACCATAGGGGTGTCCAACCTTTGTTTTTCAATTTTGCAATTAGTGGTTAGTTATGTACCTATGTAAAACCATAGGGGTGTCCAACCTCAAAATAACATAGGTTTGGAGAGTGGAATCATTGATGTCAAGCACCAAGTCCCTCGCCATCAGGCGGCATAATCAGCCCATGGTTATTATAACATATGAAAGTATATTGTCAATTACTTATGGGATTAAAACGAATTAAATCCACTATCCCATAATCTTCCCAAAGCATTGTCATTAACTCTGTTTCCAGATGTATCGTAAAGTGTAAGATGTACATGCGGGCCTGTTGCCTCGCCAGTGCCACCAGATAATCCTAAAATCTGCCCCGCAACAACATCTTCCCCCACCGAAACTGCTGTTTCTGACATATGTCCATAAATATAACTTGTTCCATCACTGCACTCCACCTGCACATAAATACCATATCCGCTGCCTTTTCCTGAGTGCTGTCCATTTTGCCAACCTGAATGCGTAACAACACCATCTGCAAGTGCAAAAAGTTGTGTTCCTGTTGCTGCATGAAAATCAATTCCTCCATGGGCGCTTGTATTGGTAATACTACTGTCAACATCGGTACGTGTTGATGCTGTATACGGCGATGTTACTTTAGCTTCCGTATCGATAAAAAATGGCATATCATCCGTTATCCATGAAAATATTCCCTGTAACTGCTTTAGTGAATAAGGATTACCATCCAGCCCATTCGCAATATTATTACTTGATGTTCCCTGATACATTTCATATATCTGTCTGGCCGCATCCACTCTTTCCTGTATGCCTTTTTCTCCATCCGCTGAATTTTCATACAGTCTGTGATATAATCGTACCATATCATCAAAATCCTCAACAGCATTAATATCTTCATAGGACTGTGCATAATTTCCCGAAAATTCATGCACGACAAATTTAAGCTGAGTTTCAAGGTCTGTCCATTCTGTTCCATTCTGTTCACAAAACTGCATAAACAACTGATACCGCCCACCGCTGGTATCCCATTGCACAAGTCCTACTGACTGTACACCTCCGGATGAATTATATGCAACTGCTGCCGGGTCAAACCGGCTTTCCTCATACATATTTCCCATGATTGCAGCAGTAAACTTTTCTGAATAACCTGTTGTAACAAAGTAATTCCAAATCTGCTGGGCAATCGTATCACCCGAAATTGTTCCACTTCCCACAGAAATGATATTTGAAAATACGGATGCAAATTCACTGCTTCTAAAAGCTTCCTCCAACTCTTTATACATATTCCTGTCATTTTGTGTAAAATTAAGTTCATCCATGCACTCTTCTACAGTAAGTGCATCAATTGTGACTTTTTTCCGGTAAAAAGTTCTATCTTCTGTTCCATCATATTCAACATCGTACATATCGTCAATATCAAACTCACCGTTTCCTTCCCCTCTTCCCGGCTGGCTTATAAGTGTAACAGCACTATTGAGACTTATACCGGCAGTATTTTCAACAACTTCGTATCTTGTTCCATTTATCGTAATCACACTTCCTGCACAGCTAAACGGGAAGTCCTCGCTGTTTCCTGCTTCATCCCATACAATGGCATACGGCAGGTGAGAGTCTTCTTCCTCAGTCATTTGATAAGTTTTTCCATCATATGTATATAACTTTTCCGGATCAACTTCCGGTTTCTGAGTTGTATTATCATTTTCGCTATTTTCAGTATCTGGATTTTCAGACGTCTTATCATCTTCCTTTTCACCATTACTTTCTTCAGATTCCTCCGGATATTCAGTATCATCGTCATATAATCCATCATACTGCTCATCATAATCCAGATAATTTTTCATTTTTATTACATTGTAGCGTGTACTATAAACTATCTGATTCCATTCCGAATTATATGTAATTTCATCGTCTGTATCATCATTCATATCTGATTCAGATTTACTACTGTTAGTTTCCGGCTGTTCTTCTGTGTTTTCAGCTTCATACAGCGTATCCTTACAAAAATCCTTATTTACATCCTGATATGTACTCACATGATATTTTCCAACTGTACCGCCATCGCTTACATTTACTGGAACAGCGCCATATTCTACCATATAACATGTAGAAAATACCCTATCGACAGATTCTTTATGTGCTGTATTAAGTTCACAAGGGTCTTCCCCGTCGCCCAGCTGGCATGCATACATCATAATCATATTCTGGAAAATGCTTTGCATATTACTTCCAATAAGATTCTCCTCAATTGAATTAACTCCACCGTCGTAATCATCATGTGAACTGTTTACATTCAAATCATTACATGTATCCGTTGTTTTATAATTGTAAATCTGTGAAGCTGTTTCTGAATATTTGGATTTTATATAAGAAATAAGGCTCTTATTATTGCTTGTACTAGCATCGTCTCTTGAAGGAAAAAAAATTGCAAACGGCGAATTATAAAGACCTCCAATGAGAACCGTTATACATATAACCGGAACCAACACTGTTGCTGCCAGTTTTTTTGCCTTTTTTTTTACCTTCTTCTTTACGTCCTGTTTAAATTGTTCGGTTATTGATAACACTTCTATTTCCTTTCTTACCGTATCCTATTCACCACACCGCAGTTACAAACTCCCACCTTCCAAGAAAACGTCATTTGTGATAAGTGAGTAATTGATTATTCATAAACGATAATCATTCTGCCAATTATGACAGAATAATTACCGTTCTGGTTAAACACTACTTAAATTGAAGCAAATTACTGTTTTTACCTTTATTGTTTACTGCCGGTCTTGTTTCCGGAGGTATGTTGGGTGTACCATACCCAGTGTTGTAATATGCTGCTGCCGCACCTGCCGGAGTATTCAATGTGTCCACCACACTTCCTGCGCTTCTTCGTACTGTCTGACCTGCTCGTGTATTAGCTGCTGCATATGCACCAGATACCATACCATCTCCTACAGCACGTCCAATATTTGCTCCGACAGCAGCCGTATACATCATGGTTCTTCCGCCCATAAACGTTCCGGCAGCTGCACCATGTATTGTTGCAGCCGTTGTCGTTGCACCTGTAACAATCGCCCTGCGCTTTTCCTGCTTTGCATATTCGCGCATAAGTTCAGCTCTCTTTGCATAACTTATGTTAGAAAAAGTAGGCGATGACATATTATTAATATTTGCATACTTTTCAATAATTGCCTGACGCTGGGCATCCATTGAGCTGTCGTATTGAGCCTGTTCTGCCCGTACCTGCCCGGCAGCGGCACTGTAATCAACCGACTGTTGTGTATACTGGTCTGCCGTCCTGTCGCATTCCATCGCCTGCCCCTGTGCCAAAACTTTTTCATTCTGTGCAGTAGAATATGAATTAGCTGCTGCACTAAATGCTTCATTATCTTCAGGAGAAAACTTATCATAACCTGTAATAATATTATTTCCATAAGCATCCTGTCCACGAATTGCGCCATCATTAATATTCTTGGAGTTAATTCCATATTGCTGGCGCAGTGAATCCATTTTCCCTTTTGATGCTTCTGCAACCATTTGGTGTTCGTTTGCATGCGCTCTGAACTGCGCCGCCTGTGATTTTGCCTGCTGGGCACTTGCTTTAGCCTGTCCTGATTTTCCCATTGCTGCCGCTGCTGCTGTATTATAATCACGCTGGGCATAACCTGGAAGCGTATTCAAATTAACCCTGCCAGTTGAACCTGTATAACTGCCATAGTTACCGCTACCGCTTCTTCCTGACTTTGCTGTATCTGATGCCATTCCCTCCTGCGTAAATGAATCATAATCTCTCTGCATACCAACAGTATTATCAGATACAGCCGTTTCTTCACCATCTGCTTCGCGAACCTGTTCATCATTACGATAAATATCTTCCGGCTCGTTACCGCCTTCAAACAATTGTTCAGTGTTCTTACCGCCAACTGTACGATTTTCATCATACCTGTTCCGGCTCTGCATTACATTTTCATTCTGCTGCATATCACTGCTGTTTTCAGAATCAGAAAGCCGGTTCTTTTCTGTCTTTGCAAGTTCTTCATACATATCTGCCTGTTTGTTAGCTTCTTTTGCATTTTTTGCATGCTGCCTTGCACCTGAAATGCCGTGTCCCAGCATTTCAGCACCTTTTATGAGTGCGAAAGCATTCATTGCGGACGCACCTACTGAATTAATTCCCCCAGCATTAAGACCAAGCATACTGCTTATAATCCGCCTGCTTGGTATTACAAGCATACATATCATAAATGTAATAAGTGCACAGATAAATATACCTTTTGTACACAATGCCATAAAGACATATCCAGGCAGCATCATAAGTATTGCATCCATAACCGGTGTTAATAAAGAAGCAATTACATTTTTAACCCACGAGTCCATTAGTTTTGAGTCCTTATATGCAAAAATGCACACGATTGGAAACATTATAAAATATATTAATATTCCCATGGCAATACCAATATATTGATATGCATAGTACAGTGACAATACAGCAACACCGTCATAAATGATAGACGCAAACCATGATTTATCTGACAATGTTTCAAATACTGCCAGAATGCCGCCGCTGGATCCTCCCAACGTATTGTTAAAGTTGTTCTTAATCTGTGTACTGTAGTTACCTCCGACAGAATCCATTGTAATATCTGTTGCAAGCCCCTGAAGCAGATATAAAAGAATATCTCTTATAAACTCGATCAGCTGGAACAGATAAGGCATTATATACATCAGTATAGCAATTACAATCATACGTGAAAGTGATTCTTTAAATTCATCTCTTATCTTACCGGAATTTGTAAGCAGCATGATTTTAACCAGCGTAGTTGTAAATATTGCCCATAAAATAAACAAACTTATAGTTCGAAAAATATTATAAATATATGTGCCTATATTTCCATATATATTACCTGAGGCCAGTTCAAACGAAAAGTAATTTATAGATTTGGATTTTTCACTCACACGTCCATAAATTATCTGGTCAATATTCATTCCGAACGCTGTTTCAATAGTAATTAAAAATTTCCCCGGTCCCTTAATAATTTTGATAATCTGTTTTTCAATCCACGAAGGGTCATCCATTGATACATCTCTCTCCTGTGCATCTTCTTTGGCTTTGTATATTCCTGAACTATCAAAATCAATCCATCCACTTGGACCATTCTGCTGTGTGTCTTCTCCCGCATAAGTTGTAACTGTACCTGCAGCAGAAAAGACAACTGCAAGAATATATAAAACAAACATCATTTTGTTAAGATGTTTTTTAAATTTAATATTCATAAACAGCCCCCTTATCCAGCAAGTCCACGACGCACCGGAACAGCCATCATTTTTGCGATTTTGGCTGCATCTGTTTCGCAGATTTTAGCTTCCGTTCTTGTAAGGTAATCTACTTTTAGGAATGCAACAGTATCGCTGTTATCAATAATACAGCATTCACCCTTGCGCTTTTCTTCCACCTGTCCATCAATTCCGACAGTACCTCCCAACTGTGTCACCTGCATGATTTGTGTTTCCGTAAGCGGTGTCACTTTTCTGATAAAATCAGAATCCATGATATCCTGTTTGAATAGAATTTTCATGGCTGAATTCTTAACAATAGCTTTCGTTTCCTCATATTGTGCGTAATCTGTAAGAGCCTGTGTAATAGTTACTATCGAAACATATCGTTTTCTTGCCTGCCTATACAATGCAGCAACAAGATTTCTTGCTGCCTCATATGGAAATGTGCGGTGAAATTCGTCGATAAGAATAATAAGTTTCTGCAGTTTCTTTGGATTACTGGAATTCTTTTTTATCAAATATTCATTGAGAAAACTTGTAGCAACATGCTGTGCCACATTTCTCTCCGCTTCCGGCAAACTGGAAATGTCAATATCCACCATCTGTGTATCTTCCGATACTCTCGCTGTGGACTGTCCGTCAAAATAAGATTTTACACCTCTCTTTAAATATACCCGCTCTTGCTCACCATCAATCTGTGCACTTTTTACTCCATACCGATCAACAGGCAGTTCATCGTATTGCGTCCTGTCAAATAGTGTAATTGTTTTTTCAGAATAGATAATTTCATTTACATACGGTTCCAATCCGGAAATTGCAATCGCAAATGCCTTTTCATGGAACTTATCATTATTTAACTGCTGTTTCCGGAGCAGTTTTACATACAGATCAGATATTGTCGGCATCATTTTTTTTATTCTGCCTGATGTGATACGGCCTGAAATAATTGACTGTTCGCCTGTCAGATATAAAGAATCCGGTTCATCCTCCCGAATATCTTTTTCTTCATAGAGTTCATTAATACTCCCTCCAACAATTTCATTTAAAAATACGTCCGTGTCAAAATCCGCATTTTCCTTTCCTGATTTAATCATCATTAAAATAATGTTTGTAACATCGCTGACCTTATTTGCAAGGAAAAGTTTTCTTTCTTCACTTCCTGTCTTTTTATTAAAAATTGTCTCTTCTTCAAGTTCAAATGGATTAAGTATATTTTCAGAATTATGTTTAATCTGGTAAACAACACCTCCATATGCACTCACCAAAGGAACGTACTCACCCTCCAAGCCGTCCGGGCTATCAAAATCTACCGCACCAAATTTATAGCCATACACGTCTACCAGACGTGATACCCACATTTTTATAGCCGCAGATTTTCCGACGCCTGTAATTCCAGCAATTGCAATGTTATAACCGTCATGCGATAAGTCATATGGATCGATCCGTATTGGGTGCCCTGTTGCCATATTGTGACCGGCAATAATGCCATGCCTGTGTGAAAAATTGCTTTGCGTATGATTAAAAATAGTTGAAAGTGAGTACCTGTCCATCACGTGGTATTTAACTATACGTCCTTTAAATGGTCCTACTCCCCACTTCATCATATTGTTAAGAGGCGCAGCTGAAAGATAGGCTTCCGGATGTACCTCATATGTTGATACAAGCTCTATATTTTTTTCCAACGCAATATCATGTAGTCCGGCACAGGCATCATTTAGTTCATCAAGCGTCGTTGCCCATACGGAAAATAAAAAAGCAACACGAAACAAAACATTTTCCCCAGCTTCGACAGATTTTGCCCACCCTTCTGTCTCACTCATTTTGTCTGTCATCTTTCGATAGGTATTCCTATCACCATCTTTCTCTGCTGCATAACGCTCTGAATCGAGTTTCATAATACGTTTATCCAGCATCTGTGTTGCCTCACGGGCTGTCATTGGTTCTATTGACACATTTGCTATTGTGTTTGGATAATCAAATAGCGGCTGAAATGTTTCTGCAAAGCCTGATCTTTTCGGCATTTCATTAATGTACATATTGCACACATATATATCATTTTCACCGTCTTTAAATTTTAAATATCCTTCCGGATTAGGATTAATTCCATCCGCTGCACATAACGATTTGACCGTTTTCCTGTCAGAATTAAATAAATCCGGAACTTCCGGTTCTTCTGGAATAAGCTTTTTTACATCTTTATCTTTTTTTAATTTATCATGCCTTGCTTTCCTCATATTCTTTTTATCATTGAATCCAAACAAGCCTGCCGTTTTGTGGCTTTTCTTTGAAATACTTTTATCTCTTTTCATTTACTTTTTGTCTCCTTACTACTACCTTACCGAACCACTAAACAAATCCGATATACCTCCGATGTCAAACTCACTATAGCCGTAATTTATTCGTGAATTTGATTTCTTATCTTTTTTATCGTTACCTCCGCTGTTTCTTCTGCGTCGTTGTATGCGCTGCTGTTCTTCTTCTTGTTTCTTTTCTTCTGCAATTCGTTTTTCTTCTGCAGCTTTAAAATGATTTACGAGAATGCTTTTTCGTTCGTCCAGCATTTCAGGTGTAATTTCGTCTTCATTTTGTGCATCTTCACCACGTGCATGGGCAACAAGCTGCTCATAAGGAATTGACTCAATAATCCGCCCAGGAACATTCTGTGCCATGTAATCCTCTTGTGCCGCATAAATTTCCTGAAGTGTCCCTTCCTGTTCTGCAACTAGATAATCGGCCTCCGTGAGCGCCGGTGCTGCTGTAATGTCATCATAAAAGTTACTATTTTCAATATTTTTTAACTTAAATCGGTTTGCAGTAACCGGATGCCAGTGCCGCCGGTTCATCTGACGGAGTTCATCTGTTTTTATCCTTGTACTTCTCACTCCCGCTGCTCCCAGCGCATGAATATATGAATTTGCAATACGTGCAAGTTCTTTTTTTGCCTTTTTATTTATTTCTTCCTGAGTAAGATTTCTTATTCCGGCAAGTGGTTCATAGAGCCAGTCAAAAATATAGGTTTCGACCGACTCCGGAGCCGCGTTACTTGTTATGTCTTCCGCATAATCAAGGTTATCTGCCATATGATCACGTCTCCAACCCAGAATATCCATACGTTTATTCATATCTTCAAGCTGTACCAGATATGCCATTTCCGTATCCATATCCATTCCATCAAGTTTCTTTTCCCGAAATTCAGAAAGGACTTTATCATAATCCTGCGATATGAAAAAAAGTTCTTTTTCAATCTGATCATATGCCCTTTGGTAATCCTGAATTGTATCATCCATATCGACATTTTTTGTATACTGCCGATAAGTAATCGGCTTGTTGATCAGATTGATAAATCCCAGATATCCATCGTGCGCTCTTTTTCGTTCATTTGGTTGTGATGAAAAAAAGTCAAATCCTTTACATTTAATCGCACCAACAAACCTGTTTCCATTGTTTGTTATAACCATGTCACTTTTTATCTCATCGAATTTCACATATGAAATGGCATCCTGTCTTTTTAAATTAGAATAATCAGTTTCTTCTTCCATAACGGAAGAAGGTTTCTTTTTCTTTTTATATATAATGTAAACTCCAGCCGCTATTGCCATAAGAATTATAAGCATTACTAGAATGATTTCAAATATTATTATAAGCTTTTTTAAAATCGGCATTTTTAGTTATATTCCCCCTTCCTTTTCTTTTTTTTGGCTTTTCTTTCTTCCTTTTCTGCCAGTTTCCTTTGCTGTTCTTCTTCTGCTTTTCTTCGCCGCTCCCTTTGCAAAAGGACCTCTATCTCATTATCATAGTTTTTAATTAAAATACAACGTTTTTTTTTCCTATAAAATTTTTTTAACTGTAACTCTGCTACTGTGTTTCCTGCACCTCTCATGTATTCAGTATCCGCAATCGGAATAACAGATAAAACTGTACACACAATACACAATGCTCCACCAACAACAGCACCTAAAGGCGCCAGTCCTAAAAATTGAAAAAATTTAAAAATTATTAAGCCGATAATCCCCGTTCCTAAAAAAATTTTTAAAGATTTCATGCTGAAAATTTTGAACCACCGTTCTTCATCTTTAAACTCCGGCGGTATTTCATATGATACAAATGCCATTTTTATCTCCTTCTACAAAATTCTATAAAAAATGTGGCACACGTATATATGTGGCCACATTCTATTTTATACCAGTATTTTTTCACAGATAGCGCATACTATCGTAAAAAGAATTGGTAAGCAACATATAACAAATGCAATAGCTATCTTCCAGGATAATACCGTTTTTATTTCTACGCGATCTTTTGAATTTTTTATGATCATCATCTTTATGAACAGGATCATAAAAACACATACTAGTCCTACAGCTCCTGTTACAATCATAGTTGAATACCAGTCTCGTATTAAATTAAAAAACTGAACTGTCCCATCTGATGTTGCATCAATATTGCCTTCGGCTGCAAGATGTTTAAACGGATTTCCTGTTGTATCTATTGTCAGCATTATGCTATTCATTATTCCCTCCGCTTGTGCTTATTCAGCAGCAGCACTTGAACCACCGGCATTATTATTTGCAGATGATGCCGCAGACAGAATCAGTGATACAACAGAACCAGCAAGTGCCACGCCGCCTATTCCAAGGAAAATATATCCAAACCAGTTCTTATTTTCTTCTCTGTTTTGTGATTTCTTTGTAGCCATAATGCTCAGACTCGCAATTCCAACACAGATAACACCTATAACTAAACCAATTACAAATATCAAAGTATATAAATCCTTTCCGATATCCACAACAAAATTAACGACATCTTTAAAAATCCCACCGTCAGAATCTCCTGATGTGATATCACTTATTTTGCTGCTTACATCTACTCCTGCGAGTACCTGTGACTGGTTAGCAAGCGTTGTAACAGTTGCTATGGCAGTTGCCGTAAATGCCATTTTACACTGCTCCGCTTTTGCTTTGACTGTCTGCAGTTTAGAACTTTTCTGAACAGCCAGTTCACTTTTCTTTTTACCGAACATAAACATATAGTCCTCCTTTTTGTATTTTACTTTTTGTTTATTCAGCCTTTTTCATCGGCTGCGATAATTGTTAAACAAAGGCGGGGTTAAGGTCAAGCACTTTTTTACATTTTTTCAAAAAAAAAAATACAGGAACTTTTTAAATGGTTTTCGTATTTTCCCATTTAAAAAGTTCCTGTTATTTTGATTCTAAAAATACATATTCATGTAGCACATAATACCACAATCTGTACTTATTTCATCGCTTTTTCTACCCCTGTCCGGTTCCAGTTCATCAAGATAGCATTGTTTCAGAATGGAATGTCCTATGTCACGCTCAAGCTTTGCACGGGCTTCAAATACATCCGGAAAATCCTTTCGTATCTTATTCCAATACCACATACCGCCTTTTACACAACCTACACAGTTATTATTCTGATAACCCAGGTCATACATATAAGGTCTTTTCAGCCCTATGTGTTCCATAATTGAATGACAGTCCTGTTTTGACAAAAGCTTATCAATAAGCGGAAATTCATGCTTGAATTCCGGCATACTTTCACACAGCCTGTCCGCACGCTCCTGTTCATTCCTATCAAATCCCCATATATAGGTTATATCATAATCACTATGCTCATATTCCCATTCCTTTCGCACTCTCTTTTTAAGCCAGTTCGTACACGGATAGTAATTATTTCGATTGTTTCCAATCATTCCTGCCGTCCGTATAACATTTTCTACACTGTTATATTCAGACTTCAGAATTTCTACCTCCTTACCCAAAACGGTCTCGCAGTCTTTTATAAACCGCATACTGTCTGGATGCTGATCCTTAATATCTATATAGATATATTTATCAACGGGTTTTCTTCTGCACTGATTGCCATTGGAATCTAAAAATGTCAAAAAATCATTTGCATATCCTGCAATAAAGCTTGAAACCCCTGCTGATAACCAGCATATTTTTAAATTTTCTTTCATAACACCACGCTACAAATCGCTTTGTAATCGTGGACAAAACAGCAATCGGGATGGACTTTTTTAAGAGAACTTCACACTTACTCTCCCACTCCACTGTTTTTTACTATAACTGTATCACTTTTTTACGGTAATACTCGTACTTACGGTTGCTGCTGTCACTTTCAACATGGCATAACCTTTTCGTACTTTCATTAACTCTGTATGTCATATACTACGCCAGTGCCATTCCTTTTTAAGGAGGAACCGCAAAAATTGTAATACAATGACCGAATTCACCATACTAATCTCCGGCCAACCCCGGTTTACCGAGGACTCGTTATTCCTTTCTACTAAACATTTTATCACCCACTGTTCAACTATTCAGTAACTTTGAACACATACGTATCGTATATGTCCCTATCAAAATGATCCCTCTGACTGTCAGAATCATCCCTGTTATAGCTTGTTACTATTTTTCGTATCAAACTGTAATCTCTGGCTGCCTTTCCTTTTAAAAGGCTACACGCCTGATGTGTATGATAATGGTTACGCTCCAGCTCCATAACCGCAATTTTATACACCGTATGGCATATATTCTCAATCATGGCCTGATCTGTCTCACTAATTTCTGAACCCCAGATATACTTGATATTGCCATCTATATCTGTGTACGGATTCACATTGGTCCAACTTATGAATGGCAAATTCATTTCTTTCCATTCTTCATAAGTTTTTATATTATTTTTGTTGATTTTTATCGTACAGGTTAATGACGTTAAATAGCCGGCCCTGTTAAATCTTACAGTTGCCTTAATTCCTGCTTTTTTGAAATCTGCAAGCAAAAATTTCTTTAACTCCTTATCTGTATCCCATTTGGGATTATTTCCACCTGTCCAACCGGCCCATTCATCAAAATTGCTGCTTTCCTCTGCCGTTGCAAACTGCGTTTCCGGAATCTCAAGTTTTTCACACTCATTTAAAATTTTTTTTACTTCTTCTGAAGAAAGATAACTGTACCAGCATCCTTTCTTTGGATTCCAGCGCATTTTAGCACTTTTCATCGCAGTTCTTACTGCTGTGTCCGGTTTCCCCGAAAAATAAACTTCAACACTTTTAAATTCTTCATTTATTTTAATACTATAATTATAATTTGTCATGTTTTATCCTCCATTACTGTTTGTCACAGTGAAATTAAAAAGACAAGCACTTTTTATTAAGTGCCTGTCTTCAAAGTGATGCTATTATTATAAGGTTTAGATTTCAATGCTCCTATCAACGCTTTCTGTAGCGAAGGTAAGTTTTCTCAAAACCTTATCATACAAATAAATACGATTTGATAATCTGTCTTTTAAATCGAGTTCATTTGCGTTTATAACCCGTACCATTTTCTCCAGCTCACTAAGGTCAGCCATATTTGTAGATACAGCTATACACTCATTGATTGAAGCTGGTATAATGTATAAATTTGTCCCCAATCTTTCCGCAAGTTTATGCAGAAGATTTTCATAGAGTATACAGCCGGCTCCATCCAGCCTTTTTTCATTGCTTAACACCCATAACATCTTGTCATCTGGGGCTTCATACATCATATGCACAATATCTGCCATTTCTACCGGTATTTCTCTTCCGGCAACAAGTTTTTTTACAAACTCATGCATAGACATAACTGTGGGCTTAAAAATTCTTTCTGTATTTTCAATCGCACAGTTAAACAACTCCTCTTCGCTCATGTTATATTGTTCTGCAATCGGGTTGAAAATAATTGTGCTGTACATTTCAAATTTATCCACTTTTATTACCAGACGGTATATAATGGATAAATCAAGAAATTCTCTATGGGGTACATTATTTAGCAGTTTTTTATTCTGCTCGGTATTCACTACCTGAAAAATAATATTATCCTTTGCATTTGCATTAAGATCGATGTTCATTTCACTTGGAATTTTACCAAATGCCATGTCCATTGCTTCTGCTGCCTTCCTTAACGTTTCAGACAAATTGCCTGTTTCAACATATGTATCGTACATATCATTAATATATAATGTTGGTGATACACATCTTCCCTTTCCACTATTCAATGAAATAGCATCCAGGGATTCGTTAATTTTATATACAGGATTAATACAAAGTTCCATTTCCTGATATTTATCAGGCATGAAATCCATAAATTTTAATGTTACAGCTTTTTTAAATTCATCATAATTCATAAAATTTCCTCCATTACTACGTTACCGTAGCGAATTTAATACAAAGAGCAGGCATTTTTTATATGCCTGCTCTTATAACCGTTCTGTTAATATCCTCCACTGTCACGCCATCGTGACTAAACTAACTAAATTATTTTACCGTTGCCTTTACTTATCTATCGCTAGTGAAAAGGTTTCAGGTGGTGCCCCAACAATCGCTGCTGTATATCTGTACCCGTTCCGTTGTCTTCCTTGAATAACAAAATCCAACTGCCAGCCGTTATCCAGATACATCTCAACTGTATTGTGGCTTTTTGGTTTCTTTTGCATTTTTACTATCCGTGTTGGATAATTGATCTGCTCTGCATAAAAACGATCTTTAAGATTATTTTTAATCAGCTTTCTAACCAATCTTGCCGGCATTCTAGCATCATGCTGGCAAATCTCTTCCATATTGTTAATAAATTCCTCCATGTCTTCCATGATTTCCTCCAAAAGCAGACACCCGTTACCAGGTGCCTGCAACAATTTTTATTCAGTTGCAACCGTAGTTGCAGCATTTTCCTGTTCCTGCTGCTGCTTTTTAAGCTGCTCTGCCTGAATCTTTTTCACCTTTGCATTTGTGACTGGTAAGATCAGTGAGCACATGGCTCTCTTTTCTTCCATCGCATATGAAATAGTGCCCAAAAACTTTGATTGTGGACTTTCCTTTTGGGAAATAATTAATTTGCCATTTGTATTAAAGATAAAACTTTCATCTTTTATAGCATTAATGGCATTTGCTAATAAAAGCGGCGAAAAGGCTGTTGAAAACATTTCGCCTTCCCAATCCGCGGTTAAATCAACATAGTTTTTTCCACAATTATCCTCAAGACGTAACCGTCCATCAGTAATCTGCAGAATACAGGTTGTAGCATCCTGTAATGTTACTACCTGTAAGGCTTCCAGAAATTCTGCCTTGTTTATCACTGCTTTAAACTTGGCAGATTCCCTTACTTCGTAAGGTTTATCTTCCATTATGTTATAAGAATTTTTGTTTAAAATCCTTATAACATATAATTCATCTTCAGCGGCAATTCCTAAAAATGCCGGCTGAATTTCTTCCTCACCTTTTTTATAAAAAATAGCAAGGTTTATATTTGATGAATCAATAAGGGCCATTACTCTGGAAAATTCCAGTACCGGCACTGCAATTCCCGGCATATCTCCAGCAAACTGGCATTGTGCTACGTTAATGCCACTTACTGCAATGGTAAAACTATTCATTCCGACCAGTTTTAACATTTTCGTGGAGTCCTTTGTAATAGGCGTAATACCCACGCAGTTCACTTCAGTAATGCTTGATTTTGAAGTTTCAATGCAATATTTAACTGCATTTACAGCTTCTTTTAAATCAGACGAATTAACTGTAAATGTTCCAAGCGGTTCCATATCCGTCGGCATTGCCAGTTCACTTGAACTGTATAACACTTCAATGTGTCCGGTTCCCGCTTTTATTACGGCCTTTTCATCTTGTAATTCGATCGTTATTTCGTCTGCAAGACGACCTAACGTCGAAATACCTGTTACAAACATTTTAGGAAAGCATACGGTTTTACTGCCTTCATCGGAAATAGATGCTTTTATTCCGACAACAGCATCAAAATTGCCGTTTCCTCTAAAACGAACATTCTGCTGTTCTTCATCTTTGCAGACCGACATTTCTAAGATACTGTCATTACCTTGCATTGCAGCGGCAATTTTATTTACCGCCTTAATTGCATTCTTACTATTTACTGTAATCTTCATTTCCGTTTACCTTTTGTCCTTTATAAAAGGACTCCTTTCTGTTATTATTTTATTGGAATGTGAACAAGTCGGATAATCCCATTTGTCCACTTGATATTTTTTTGGATTTTTTCTTACCAGTTGATACTGGCATCATAATATCCAGTTGCTTTTGTTCTTTTTTATATACCGGCATCTGTGACTTACCGGACGAAAACATATCAAAAAACTTCATGAAATTCAATGTAGTGAAATCTGCTGTTTTTTGTACGTTTTCTTCTTTATTACTTGTAGTTATAATTCCTACAATCTCATCAAACAGTTTCATTGGCTCATAATTTCTCATAAGCTCATCTTCACTATCTGTCGATGAGTTGTTGATGTCATTAATGGCATCAAACATATTCTGCAACTCATTTTGAGTCTCAGTATCTGCTTCACAGATACTTTGCGCCAGACGGACTCTTGGGTCAGTCTGTTGTGCCAATTTGGCAAGTCCTTCTGCTGAGAACTTCCCTTGTATTGCCTGTGTAGCTGTCTGTTTTTCTGCTATTAATTTGATCATTTCCAGCTGCATGCCTTCATAACCGAGGTAGTAATTTCTACACTCGATTGGCTGGCAAAGACGGTAGCCTCTTCGGGATGCCTGCCACACTGTGTACAGATTCGTACCGCACTGGAAAAATACCAGTGTTGGGAAGTTATACAATACCTCATTACCGTTACTGTCAACATCAGACCAGACAAAGTCTAATCCTGTTTCGACACAACGAGGGTTTGTAATGATTATCTTTGCCCCTTCCCTTGCTTTTCGATGAATCCATTCCTCCCTTTCTATTGGTTTTGGTGATGCTGATTCCAGAATCACTGTTTTTCCTTTTAGTGAAGGAATATATTCTTCAATAATTTCTTTTAATCTATGGGTTATAATTGTTTCTGCTGAGTTGGTATACTCTGCAAATACAACTACATTTCGCCCTTCTTCCTGCTCCCTCCTTATCAGTTCAATAAGTTTTTTTTCTTTAGGCAGCAGACCTTCCTGTTTAACATACTCAAAAAAGTCTAATGGTTGCGCAATTATACTGCCGTTCTTTGCCGACAATATTGCTCCCCTGCCATATGGTTTGTCAGGATATGACATACCAAATTGGAGCATTTGAGATAAACATCCCATTCCCTTGCCTTCACGTGAGGCTTTCTTTAAATCTGATATAACTTTTTTATATGTAGATTTTATTTCTTCCGGTATAGTTATTACCTCTACATTTTCATGTAGTGGTGGAAGAAATTTTGACATATCAGATAAATCCAGAGTAATTTCTACTGGCAATGTAAAATCCAATGTCAGCATTGGTGAAATTCCTGGTTTTACCTTTGGAATCGTTATCTGTCGTCCACGGGAACAGCTATTATAATTCCCGTTATCTGATGATAACGTATCGTATAGTGTTTCCACTGTTCCATAGAACTTTGCAAATTTCATTGCATCATTCCAGCCATATCCCATTTTTTTCATCTTACGGGAATCTACTCTGTACAAAAGATAAAAAATGGACGGGGCATAGCCATTAGCAATTGTTCCTGATAGCAGCAATTGTTTTTTACAGGCTGCCACCGCAGCAGCAAAAGCATTCCCTTGTGCTGTCCCAGCGCCTTTATACAAATGGGCTTCATCAAAAATCCCATAGTCAAAAAAGCCTTTTAGGTAATGCTTTATAAGATAAGCCGGTGATATTTTACGCTTCTTCTTTACCGGCACATCTTTAAATTCTATATAAGGAACCTCCAGACTTTCTCTGTACTGTTTTTCAAACCCTTTTAAAATCCAACTGGTTTTTTTGGTCTTTTTTGTCTGATTGGCAAAATGTGACACTTTATACCAGAAAGATTTCTTTTTTACTCCCACGTTCATAATATCTGTATTGATATTATTAATGCAGGGTTCCCATAATGCTTCACCACAATAAAAACATTTATCGTTGATGTCTTTATGTGATGCAAAGTCTTTTGGCTGCAATGGGTATTTGTCTGAAGTCATATTTTGATAGGAATATAATAACTGACCACAAGATGGGCAAATTAATCCATCAAAATACTCTCCTGTAGGCTCAAATTTAAAATTTTTTGAACCACAATCACATTCATTGCCGGGTGTCATTTTTTCTTCCCCACACTGAATGCATATTTTTTTAACAGACATTTTCCTGCCATACCTCTTAGGTGCTGGCTTTTCTTCATAGGAAAGCTTACAAAAATCTTTTCCTATGATAAAAAACTCTTTCCGCTGTGCCTTCTTGGGCAAATCCCTTAATTTTAATACATCTTCTAAGGAATTTAATATTTCAGCGTGTGCATATGGCACATTGCTTTCTATTTCTCTTTTCCACTTCTGTGGAAGATGCCCTGGACACATTATGAGGATCCGATAATGAACATTATCTTCCTGCAGACATTCACTTAATGTTTCATGATGTTCACGCATCCATTTTTTATTTTCTCTACCCTCACAAATGGCCAGTGACTGAATGGTTTTTCCTGTACCCATCCCTTCTATCATGAGCACATAATTACTGGAATCCAGTATTTTCTGCGCTCCATTCACCACTGCTATTTGCTGCGGATAAAGCCGAATCTTCTTAAAGGCTACATTATCAATTGTGCCTTTAAGTTCTGTTTTCGGTTTGACGATATTCTTCAAATTTTCCACAATGCTATGAGAATATCGCTGAAGATACTCATCGATATTATCCACTTCAAAAGGTTTTTGTGGCTTCTTTGTCAGCCATATAACCCCTTCATCGTGAAGATTTTTCAGTGTTTCTAATACCCAGTTTTCATCGGCCTCAAAACGTACAACCTCAATATTATCAAGGCTTACCATTCCACCGTGCGTTCCTAAATTAATAGAAACTTTTTCTGGTGTATCCACACCGATAATTTTATGTCCAATTCTGGCATATCCGTCCTTTACTGCCCTATCAAGAAGCGGTTTCATCCACTCCTTCAAAAGAGGCAGTTTCATATTGTTCATTAGAAGATTATATAAATCTTCATAAATTTTATCTTTATGACAGATATATAAATCCTTTCCAATGTTCTGCGAAAACGCCATCAGATGGTATGCATTTTCTTTTCCTTTTTTTAGGGGCTGTATATAATTTTTATATGGTTCTTTATCTGTAAGACAAAGATTTTCCCTGTCATTATCTAATTTGAAACCATATCTTAAATTAGCCCACACTCCTGAGACTTGCTCTTTTGAGCGTGCATACATTGATATACCTACCAACGTACGCATGGAATCTCTGGGATATCGTACATATCCCGGGACCTCGTCCAAAATTGCAAAATGTAAGTACGAACGTACTCCATTTACATTAATAGTTGTTGCCATCTTTTCCTCTTTTCCTCCATTGTCAGTTATCCGACTTTTTATTTTTAACTCCTAATTCATGGTAGTTAAAACTTGCATCCAAAATATGCATCGTTGTCAATGCTTCTGAAATTACGGCAATATGATGTCCGTCTTTTTTATCGTTTTGATAAACTTCTTCCCGTTCAGCAATCTCAACTATACCGCGTTGGATGTGTAATGTACCTTCATCCTCGTTTCCTGCAATTCCTGAGCCTGCACCGCAGACTGCCAGGAGATGCGCTTTCTCTTTTGTCAGTGGCAGAGCAGGTGAACCTGCCTGTACTGCATGATATGATTTTACACATCCCATATCTCCAAAAGAATTTAGAAGGTTTGAGCTGTCAATTACATCTTTGAATGAATCGGCATCAAATTCTTTTGTTGTAAATTCTTTGACCTGTTCATCTTTTGATGCAATTACCGGAAACTTTTTTCTGATTTCCACATTTTCTTCAGGCAGATATGGAATCTCATTCAAGTCTTCTACTCCCTCCAGAAAATCATCTAAATCATGTTTTAAGTATCCTGTCGTAGCTCTCCGGTATGAAAATACCGCTACCTGATGGTATTTCGCATATTCGACATCATCAAACCTGAATACGCAGGTTATCTGATATCTTGCGAAAAAGCTTCTTATGAATTTTGAATCCAAAAGAATCGGATACGGTATTACATATACCAGTAACGCTTCCTTTTTCAAGTACAGAAAAAGCTTTTCTTCAAAGGCTTGTTCAAGCCTCATTTCATCGCTTTCTCCATATGGAGGATTAGCGAAGCAGAATGAAAACACTCTGTTGCTTATCCTCACACCATGAAGAAAGTCGGCATTAATAGCATAGTCAATACTTTCCGGCATTGATTCTGCTATTTTCTCATATGTTTCTGTGTTCATCTCTACACCATAACGATGTAGGAGTTCTTTCTTTTTAAAACCGGCTACTACAGCATTTAATGCTGTGCAGTCGCCACAAGAAGGCTCCAACACACAAACTTCTTTGTCCTCCGGCCACTTAATTAAACGGCCAATCCTTTTACAATGACCAATATCCGTGTAATAAGCACCCAGCTTACCCATATTAGCCATTGTTCTGCCAAACATACTTGCATGTGTGACAGAGTTTAAATTATTATTCACTATTCCTCCTTCTGTCTGGTATAACCAGACTAAAACTTTATTTTAAAAATAAAAAAAAGCGCATGGCATAAAGCCACACGCTTAAAATTATTTCTATAAAACAAAGCATACCCCGTCATTTTACCGGACATTACTAAAAAAACTTCTAGTAAAATAACGAAATACACAATATATATATTATACCATATTATTTTTTCAATGCAACAACTAAGTTTGATACTCCCACCGTCTAAATGTAAGAGTTTTAGGGCAAACACTTGGTACAATAGAAAAACAGCAGAACAGTCAATTTAAACTGCCATGCTGTTATTGTTCGATATCAGTGTAAAATACATTTTGAATAGGAGTCCGAAATTTACGGCTTTCCGGACTCCATAAACAAAAAGTAAATATACATAGATTCCCTATATATATCCGATAAAAGTATTCCTGCGGCAAACAGAAATCACTTTCGTATAAAAATATAACATAAGTTCAATGTTTATTCAAGATATTAAATTGCTAAAAACAGCCGATAAGATAAAAATTACTCTCCAAACAAAAAATACCGCTGAGAAGCAGTCTGTCAAATGTTTATCATATAATTATAACATTTTAACAAATCTGCTTTCTCAGCGGTACTTTTTAATTTATTCGTCTAGCTAAATATAAGATTACCTGGTTATAATCACTTAAAGTGAACGTTTTATTTTTTATACGTTCCCTTGTCCGTATTATTTCCTGCAATATGATAACAATATCACTTGGTGAATAAATTTTTCTTAGTTTGTTGGCTTCCTCTTCATTTATACATTTTAGAGGTACTTTGATTTCTACATTCATAGCATCAAAAAATATAGCCTCCATTCCATAAAAGAGTGACAGTTGTTCTACCACATCACTCGATTTTATAAAATTTCTATTTCCCTCTGCCATTGCACTAAGTGAAAATATAAGTTCTCTTGACTCTTTAACGGTTCGTAAAGAATCAACCATTTTTAGAATTTGTGTTAAACTTCCTTTCTCACTCATATGCTCTAACCATTCATAACGGTCATTTACAGTGGCTTTAATAAGTCCCTCAGAAAATCCTGTATCTGAAGAAAATTTTTTTAATTCAGCCTGTGTAATGCTCCGTCCTGCCGGTATTACCGTGCATCTGTTACATACGGTATCTATTGGCCGATTTTCACAGCACATAATGATTATATTATTGCTGTAACCGTCCTCCAGCACTTTTAACAGCGCATTTTGAACGTAAATGTTCATATGGTCAGCATGATCAATAACATAGATATTGACCCTTGCATACAATGGAACCATATATTCATTATTCCATATGCATTGCAGCTGCTCTAGGGTAATATCCCTTTTACCTTCAATCAGGTCTATCACATGAATATCATTATGATTTTCCCAATTAATTCGGGAGCTTTTGCCCCAATTAGCAATGTCTTCCGCAAGTTTTAGTGCCTGTGGAAAAACCCCCGTTCCTTCCTTTCCCAGCAGAATAACTCCTCCGCCCGGATTTTCGATGACTTTATGTAATTTATCCATTACTCTTTTCCTCCATTTTCAAAATATGCCGCAGTAACCATATCTGCATTTAATTCATCAAGTGATGTCTTACATAGCAGATACTGCATTACTGCAGAATATATTTCTCCTTCAACCGGATTCTGTAAAAAATCCGTTATCATCGGAAAGAATTCCTTCCCATTTTTATAATGAAAAGTATATTTTTCTTTATATTGAATATACTGAACCGCACGTCGGTAAATCTCCTTTACAGGTTCCGTATATCCGCTGCATATAGAAATATACTCTTCCACCATGGCAAGTTCCATTTCCGGAGTAAAATATTCTTCTACTCCGGAAAATTCTATATATTCTCGAATTTTTACCTTACTGCTTTTCATTATTTTTTTCCTCCTTTGCACAATATTTTTGCATAAACATATCAAAATATGTTTTTATGCAGATTTCAAGTTCCGGATCATCCGGATATGCAAAACCGATACTCGCATCATATCTGCAAAGCGAATTGTCAATTTTGAGGCACCTTGTAAGGTATATTTCTGCACACCGTGCAAATACCTCTGTTCTTGTAAGATAGTAAAGCAAATCATACTTGCCCGAAAGCGGAATTTTTCTTTCATCTACTAATTTTGTCAATTTTGGGGCATATACATCATATACCTTAGAAAATTCATACGTGCTTGACAGCTTTCCCAGAGTATAGTCAAGCATATGAAAATATTCATGTGTGAATGATGACGGTTGCCGCACATCTACACATATGCACTGCAACTTCGGATAATAAAGCCCTATGGCATTATGATTCCCTAATTTTCGGAATCTTAGGGAAACCAGCTCTTTTTTCGGCTGGTGAAGAATGTGATTATTAATTGCTTCCCATTCTTTTTCCAGTTCCATTATTTTTTGCACATCTGAATCTCCATCAAATTCAACATAGCCAAAATAATTGTTAAAAGTGCTGTTCTTCATTGCGTCCAATATTTTAGGCGGTATATTTTTTTTTGTAATATACGATTTTGCATACAATGAAGATACATTTCTGTCATACTTGCTATCTTCCTCATCTAAGTATATCTGTTTTAGGAGTATATATAGCTGTTCTGACAAACAAATATCTGAAGATGCTACCTTATATGCATATCCAGACTTAAAGGCCCGGTGACCTAGATAGTCTTTTGTCTTTACAGGTATTATTTTTAACATCTGTAAAGCAAATTCAAAATTGTAAGGCATGGTTTTTGTTGAAAATGTATTTTTCTTCAACTCCACGTGCGAAGATATCGTATATGCCAGTTTGAATTTTTGACATATACTTTCTGCAACATTATCTTCCATTTGAATTACGACTACTTTTGTCAAATCTAAACCGTAAAAAGACTGCATACAGCTTTTTACAAACGCTTCTAAACTGCATTTTAGAACTTCGTTTGTGCTGTTTTGTAATGTATTCACAATTATAGCTCTGGTACATATAACTGCGAAATCATTAATTTGTCTTATTGTATCTGGCATTGACTTTAAATATAAAGTCCTTCCCGTTTGCTGCGGCATTAATTCCGAAACCGAAAACTCACCAGAATGTTGTAATACTTCAGCATCATCTGATGCATGAAAGTATGTCCCAGCAAAAATACCATTCTTATCTTTACAACAATATTCTACTAATCTTGAATATGGCATTATCTGCATACTCAAAATATATGTTGATAATTCATTGTCCCCTAGCAGTTCAATTAGCTGTTTTGATGGCTTAAATGTTATCTTTTCATCATCAGTAATACTATCAAGTATTAGTTTACGTACTGTTTTTATAAGTGCATTAAACAAATAAATTGCTAAAGCTGAATTGCCTTTTTGAGCATTGTCATGCAAAGATTTCCATCGAATGGAATCTTTTAAAAAAGTTTTTTGCACATCCTGTGGCTTTTTTCTTTTTCTTTCACGTTCACGAAGTATAGACAAAATTTTATCCTCCTTATGAAGATAATTTTCAGTTGTTATAATTACTCCGTCCTTTTTTTTATTTACCGCAAATGTTTGTAAAAAATCATTTGCAATGCTATTCCTTGCCGCCTTGGACAGAGGTTTTAAATCATATTTTTCCTCTTTAAATTCATTTAATGCAGCCAATGAAAATAAAGGTAATAATTCTTCTTGTTTCACGTTCATATTTCCTCCTTATGCCTGGCATAACCAGACTGAATTTTTTCATACACAAAATGCGCACAGCTATAAGCCGTGCGCATTTTACATAAAAATCACATTACAACAGTTATACAACAGTTAGAAAAACTGCTGCTGAATTTTTGTTTTATTTCCATGATAACTAATATAAGCTATCATGGATTTTAATATACCTACCGTTCTAACTATTTCTTTGCCGTCCGGATATTTTCTGAATTGCTCTAAATATACCATCGGTCCATGTGAAACAGTTTCTTTAATGGTGTCAATACAGTTTATGTTCTGTCCATTAATATAGTGTCCGACCCTATATACATTTCCAGATCGTGTATATATCTCTACATAATCCGGAAATGTTCCAAAAAGGATTTCCCTGACTTTATCAGGAAATCCTTCTGCTACTGCTGGTTCGTTCATAATTCCTCCTATAAATTAAATCTAATTGAATGGTAAGCCTTCGGATTCATCTCCATCAGGAATACTCATAAATCCATCTTCATCAGCCGCACTCGGTTCCGGTCTTGATGGTGTATAGGCAGCACCATTGTTTGCTGCTGAAGATTTACTCTCTGCAAATTCCTGTTCTTCAACAACTACATCAGTC
>ERZ773173.498-NODE-498-length-46612-cov-13.270335_pt1 | contig 46612 bp, 43 predicted proteins | sample MGYA00580535_ERZ773173 | MGnify/ENA primary metagenome ERZ773173 (study PRJEB29015, sample SAMEA2737856) | human gut metagenome | biome: human gut; feature: human-associated habitat; material: faeces | place: China | collected 2012 ...
TGGCTGTGGCTGTGGCTGTGGCTGTGGCTGTGGCTGTGGCTGTGGCTGTGGCTGTCGATTATTCTCCAACCGTACCAGCGTGTCAACCCACATCTGGTTATGCCCCTGCCATTTTTCACATATTCCAGTAACCTTATAGAAGGTTTCAGCGGCAAATGATGCCGCAAAATCTTCTTTTGCCATCTTGGCCTTAGCCGCCATTTTTTCGGCCGCATCGGTATTTAATATGATATTAAATTTTTGTTTTTTACCGTTTATGGTTTCAACAAATATTTTTATCATACCATTTTTTAGCAACTGTCCAGCTTGTAAAACTTTCACAGTTGCTTCGGATACTGCTTTTTTTGTCTGTTCATTCTCCTGATTTTCGTATCCTTCAGGTTTAAGGCAGAAGTGCATGATACAGCGTTTCCACGCTGCTGTTTCAGCTGCCTTAATATTATTTTCAAGACTAACGATTCCAGAACCGTCAGTCTTATACTTTATATTTGATGTTCCCAATTTTGTAACGCTTACAACGGTTGAGCCATCATCAGCTCTTATTGTAAGTTTTCCACCAATTATAATGGTTTTTTTCGTATCCAGTTCCTTAATGAGCACATGTTCATTATTTGTACCTACGGGAACTGTTTCAAAATCCGCATTAAATCCAATTAATTTGGTGAATTTCTCTTTCATTATGTTCTCTTTTATAAAGGGATTACCTTTATTGTTTTTAGAGTAATCCTCCATTGAAAACAAATGTAATAGTTTCTCCGAAAGTTCCGCTACAGGAACTCCATTTACTGTCTTTTCCATGAATTTCCTCCTTAAATCGCCATTCCTTCACAAATGACGATATTTATGTTTTTTAGATTCATATAGTTTATATATGCATCTAAAATTTCTTTTGCCGGCATAAACGGTGTTGCCAGCACAATGCCTTTTTCTGTCATGTTTTTTTTGCAGTTCACTGTTACCAGTGTTTTTAATATTGCATTTTCTTCCATGGCAGCACTTAATTGTGCATCAGCTTTGTGGCTAATACTATTAGCCAATTTAAACTCTTTGGCTAACATGGGATTTGAAAAACTAATATTACATCCGGCTGCGTTAAATAACGCTTCTTTTGTATTATCAGCATCAAAATCAGAATCAGAATCAGAATCAGAATCAATAGATTGTACCACTCTGAATTCTTCTGGTTGCTCATTATTTTCATAATTCTGCAATGTATCATCAATCAGTTCAGATTGTGGTACTGAAAAGAACTGTGAAAACAGCGTTTCCTTTATGGAAGCCGATTCATCATTTAAGTCAATAAACGATTCATCTTCTTCATCTTCAAAAGACGATTCATCCTCTTCATCCATATACTCAAAGCTATCCGGAAGCTCAGAATCTTCCAATTCTTCATATTCATCATTGTTATTTTCTTCTTCTAAAATATTTGAAGAAATAACATTCTGTGTTTGCTCACCTGTCTGAAGACTTTTTACAGTTTCTTCCAGCTGCGCAATTCTACACAATGCTTCCTGCAACTGTTTTTCAAGCAGCGCAAGATTTCCATTGCTAACATTCTTATCCGTTTCAGCTGTTGTGCACAATTGTGCGACGGCCAGCCTTATGCCGGAATAAGACTTCTCTGAATCAGCGTATACTGAATTGATAGTATTGCCGATTTTTGTAAGATTTGACAGCGTTACACTGTCTGAAATCTTTTTCCCTGCAGGATTATCCGTATACGAGGCTGAGATTGCATCTGCAATCGTTTCACATACATTTTTCACAAATGTACGTGAATTAACTGCCCTATTTTCCGCTTCATCAATGATTATCATTGCTTGTTTAAACTGCCCATTAGCAAGAGCAATTATAAACTCCGATAGCATATCTTCTCCCAGAATAGCCAGATACTGCGCTACCTCCGTAGCACCTATCTGAAAATCTTCCGGATACGGGATGCGGATATGTTCAAAATTATTTATAGCATTCCGCATTGATCCTTCTGAAGCTTCAGCTATTGCCTTTAAACCCTCGTCTGTATAATTACAGCCATACCGTGGGCGTATGAATTTAAGATACTCACAAATATCTTCATTTGTTATGTTTTTAAATTCATATTTTCCGCAGCGGTTTTTAATTGCGTCAGGTATTGATGCATACTCCGTTGTACATAAAATGAAGTATACATATTCCGGTGGTTCTTCAATTGCTTTTAACAATGAAGACCATGCAGCAGAAGACAGCCTCTGTGCCTCATCTATTACATAGATTTTGGCACTTCCTATTACTGGCTTGTAGGAAATACTTGACAGTAACCTGTCTATATCCTCTTTTCCTCCGTTTGTAGCCGCATTCAATTCAATATAATTTGAACTTATGCCGTTTGTCACCTCCTGGCATGCAGTACAAATGCCACATGGTTCACCGTCCTGCACATCCACACAATTTAATGCGCGTCCAACAATTCTTGCCGCTGTAGTTTTTCCACTGCCGGTTTTGCCGTGAAAAATAAGGGAATGTTCCAACACCCCCTTATTTACAGCCTCTTTCAAAGCTTTTTTTGTTTCCGCCTGTCCAGCAAGCTGTGAAAACTTAACTGGACGAATGATGTTATACAATGCTTCTCCCATTGTTCTTTTTCCTCCTTCTATGCCAATGCAGTTTTATGTGTTACATTTTGAAAATGTTCCTGCATTATATCATGCCATTCTTGAAGATTCATATTTTCCATATCTTCTATGAATCTTTCCAGAATTATATTTTTTTGCTCTCCGTTTGGGATGATTCCACCCCAGGATGCTAAAAAAATTTCATAATCCTGCATAGCTCGTTTTGAAATGTATTCTCTTCCAAGAGCATACATCTCTTCCGGTGTTAATTCAATGTTTATATCAACACCCTCTACGTTCCTTTTTAGAAACATAACTTCCTCCTTCTGTCTGTTCTTACCAGACTAAAACTTTATTAAAAATAAAAAAAGCGCATGGTCAAAAACCATACGCTTAATCATTCTTATTTAATAAAGCATACCCCGTCATTCAGCGGACATTACTAAAAAAACTTCCAGTAAAACAACGAAATATACGATGTATATATTATAACATGTATAATACATTTTGTGAAGTACATTCCAAGAAAAGGTTGAGATTAAATCTCAACCTTTTTCTTCAAAATTCGCATACCATGGGCGATAGTATTTTTCCATGTTTTCTTTTGTAATTTCTGAAAATTGGAATTGGCTTTTATTAATAATGGCATCATCCATGCCTTTCCCTAATTCCGCATCCCAATTTACAACGATGCAACCAAATCCAGCATTTAATATTTCTGTTGCAAATGCTTTTTCTGCATTTAAAACATTAATGTTTTGAGCTTTGTCTGCATCATATGCAATCCCAATGTATTTGGTACCATTGTCTTTAAGCTTTTCTAAAATATTCTTTCCAACTCTGGTATCAAAAAGTTTTTTGTAGGAATTGACCCCTGGGATAATTATATACGGCATATGCATGACTGCATTGCCAATTATTCCTTTTTTTTCTCCTTCCGTAGCTATTGCTATAAGAAAGTTATCATTCGGGGTCGAAGTCAGCCCACAAATGTTACTGGCTTCTGTTCCATTCTTATACCAATTTGTATAAGTTCCCTCTTCATAGCAGCGCTTCTCGCTGAATGAGGTTAATGGACGATACTTACCCGTACCATTGTATTTTTTTTCTTTTTCAGGGATCAGGTTCCCATCAAAATTTTTTTGAAAAACTCCTTTCCACGGAATCATGTAACGGAGTTTTCCGTCACCTTTTTCATCAATAAAAGAATACCCATTTGTATCTTTATGGTAATTCTTCCATGAGTCCAGAAAATCCATGCGTACACGAATACGCACGATTTCCCCTTTTTCATTTTTCAACGGAAATCCGATTCCTGAACGACAATTAATCGTCCAATACTCATTTCCGTCTTTGCTCTTCTTCTGGTAAAACCCTGGTATGCCAATAGGTTCGCCCAGCTCTTTGACAATCTCAGAGCTGACGGTGCTCCTAAATTTTTGGAAACTTTTAAAAATTTCCGTTGAGGCATTTCTTTTCCAGTCATCAATCGGAAACGAGCAAAGTTCTGAATTTTCAATCAGTTCGTCACTCCACCCCTCTTTCCGAAGATACTGCCTGTGCATGCCCGTTATTGGGTACTTTTTTATAAGCGCCCTGTAAAAACGGTCTAGCACCACATCAGATGCAATTTCATTGATTCCTACGGGAATCAATTCTTTTTTGATTGCACCCGGTCCCTTTACGGCATTCACATCTTTTCCTTTGACAAAAATATGATAGCCGTTGTCCTCTGCTTGTTTTACATCTTCAGCTCTGCGGTATACGCCATAACCTTTAGAGCTTTCCTGGCACAGAAGATAAAAATGCCCATCATATCCAGGGGTATCGCTGCCGGGACAACTTACCCGTGGCATCTGATAACGTTTACATAGGTAAACTTCCCCATAGCCATCATCAGCACTTTTATGCGCGCAATAGTCGCCCGTGCCACAGATTGGGCAGATGTTGCTTTTCTTGGCTTCAATCCATCCGTCAGCCATGTGTTTCCTCCATTCTTTTGTTATTGTTATTATTTTGGAAATAAAAAAATCCATCCTAATTGGATGGATGAATAAACCGTTTAGGTTTTTTATGATAATGTCAGAACATAATTCCAACATACATAAATACCCATCTTCGCTTATAGGTAGGCGGGTATAATCACAAAAATAGGAAGTCCCTATTTTTAAAAACCTAAATAATTTGTTTTTATAATAAATCAATTACGATATGTTGTCAATATCCTGTAACAGATACTTGCAAAATTATTGTTCTATTATATACAGAAGGGAAAAAATTATACTTAATATTACATATTAAACATAATTATACATATTATACTAATTAGGAGTCTAAATATCGGTAATGCCAGTATTTTAAAGGCTTTCAGAAATTCTTAAATTTGTTTTTTATAGTAATATGATTATTTATCGTAAATTTTATCGATAATTTAGAGAATACAATTTTATATTATCCATACGCATGATATAAAATAATTTATCCTGTTATTTATATTTTTATCAAGTTATATTTTAAAATAGATAAATTTTTAACAATTAAAGGTAGAAAATTGTCAATATTTTGAATCATATTTTGCTTTCTGTTATTGTAGTTGGAAAATAAAAGAATTTTTAAGTACGCAAATAAGACTGCATAAGCAGTCTGTTTTTATTATGCAATATTTTCATTATCCGAAAGTGTTACTGCTGTTGCAGGAAGTGCACTTGAAAGTTCTGCAACAGTTACGACATCGCGCGATATAAGTTCGCATATTTTCCGGATGTATGCACCTATGTTATTTATTGTAGTTTTACATGTTACAAACCTGTATTCTGGCTTCTTAATCCGATACATAAGCGAATCCTGCATATTTTGTCGGTGTTCATTTTCGTACAAATGTATAACATATGCAAATGCATTATGTATGGTTTTTGTATCAAATTCTGCGCAATTTTTATACAGGTTTTCGAGTTCTGGTGTACTTATTAAAATGGTTTGTTCAGTCGGACTGTTATGTACAACAGAACTAATCATATTTTTTGTATAAGGACTGTATACCTGTATATCAGACGCCGCAACATCAGTCATGTTTATGCCAAATACACTCATCCATTTGTGCATAAACATATCAATTTCATCATGGCATCTATTACTATACATCTGTATACTCTGTTTCTCACCGCTACTGCTGGCGGTTATATAAAAATACATATTATTTGTCGAAACATTAAGGATATTTTCGACATTCATTTTAATCAGGCTATCGTTTAATACTTTGTAAGTTACATATGCCGGCAGTAGTTCTTTATACTCTTTTATTGCAATTGTATTTTCACTGGCTGCAATATCATGTGCTATTAGGGCAATTCGTAATTCTGTACAGCTCATTTTACAAAGCTCTTGATACGTTTCGTATGAAAATGCAACGTACCCCTTTCCTCCGGCTGCAGCTTTTTTGAAAAGACCCGTTTCTGCATATTGACAGTCATTAATGTAAATAGAAAATATCCCGGAGTAATCAAATGTATCTGGGCTGTAAATTATATCATTTTTTTCCAGCCAAAGCAGAGCTCGCTGGACAGACTGTGGGTTGCATCCAATCATACGTGCAAGCTGTGTTGTACGGATTCCGCTGCATAATGCTTCTTTTTCATCGTTTATAAGATATCCAAGTCCTATTAATGTAAGTATAGTAATACGGCTTGCTCTATCGGTTCTTTTCCTGTTTTCTGGTATAATTTTTATACGGCTCTTTTTTATCGGAAAATGGAATGTAAAACGTGTATTTATTTCAGAGGCATATGCTTTTACTTCTTTTCGTATTTGTTCTACATTATAGTATTCTTTCCCATAATTGTAACTTATATATTGCGGATTTAACGCAAGTTCATAAATTTTCCTTCTTATAAGATTTTTATATCTGTCAGCATCTTTTCCTGTCGAAACCTGCTTTAGTAGGTTAATAAGGGTCTGTTCCGTTTTGGGAGTACGAACTGCCAGGTCTACATAATGTGCAGTTTCTAATTTTTTAAGTTGTATTCGGGCAATACGAGAAATGGTTCTCATTCTGGCAGTTCACCTCCTTAATTTTACTTTTTACTTTTTAAAATTGACATATAGTATAAAAAATGATATTATAAATACACAGGTGCCGTGCCTGTGCAGCGTGCAAAGCTTATATTTATTTGTATTTTGTACTTATATTTATTTGTATTTGTACTTGTAATTTAACACCATATCAGCTCCTTACATTACGATTGGTGTACACGGTTTTTATTTTTTAATCTTGTTAGCCGGATGCTCCAACATCCGGCATTTTTATTATAAAAATAAAAGTACTGTATTTTATATTCATCATAAAACACAGTACTCATAAATTAGTCATATAAAAATAAACTAAATTGCCGTTATAAACTTGACACAGCCTGTACAAACCGTTATTATAGACAACAGAAACGGTTCGCAACGACCGACCAAATTCATTACGGGGTCATGTGTTTTATGATGTTGTTAGTTATCTAGCGTGTTGTGCAATTGAATTTGGAAAAAGAATAACAAACGCCAATTTGTTACTCTTAGTTGTAAAAACAGCCGAAAGGCTGTTTTTTATTTTGTCTTAAAAATCCAAAACTAAATAACTAAGCTAAAGTGAATATTAACACATAATATTATTTAAAACAATAGCTTTTTGCACAACCTGTTAATATTTTGCTATTTTTCAATCTTTTTCCTATCAATTATCCACAATTCACACTGATAATCGTACAATATCATAATCATTATTACGACGGACAGTCAGTAGATTATCAAGTATATTTTCCTGGTTAGCGGCCCAGTCAGAAATATACAACACAGATATATTATTCAACTCTGAACAATTACGCACTACTTTTTCTGCTTCACAGGCCATAATATTATCTTCTACCAATATCAGCATCAATTTCATGACAGGCTCTTTAACTATATCGGACAGCTTTGGAGCTATAAGCTGTAAATTACCTGTAAGTTCACGTTGCCATCCGGCATTTCGACGTACAGCAATTGGAACAAGCAATATATTAAAATCCAATTCTTTGGAATTTAATATATAAATGCTGCGCACATTATAAAAATGATTACTTTTTTTTATATAAACATTTTTATACATTTTAACCACATGGTTCTTATACTGTTTATAAAAAGTCGCAATAAAATTATTTAATGCAAGAATCTTTAAAACCTCCTGCGGTGGACTGTTTTCATCAGCATGATGTACAAAAAAGCTGTTTAAGGCTTTTGTTGCACTTAGGCGTCCACTGCCACTCTTGACTTTGCATATTTGTATACCGGTACTGCTTAATCCGTAATAATCAACCGTTTTTCTTGTAAATCCGTTTTCACAAGAATATTCTATATGATACTTTCGCAATAATCCATAATTGCAGAGTTTTCGGACCGCAGTTTTACAATCATCGTTTGTTTCATTCGGCATTAAAATAGAAAGAGTGTGCCGCGTTATATAGCCATATTCATATAGAATATCAAGAATGTGAAGCTGTACAGGTCCTATGATACCCTTGTAAGCCATTTTCAGATATGATGGTATGGTTATGTTTTTGTCAGAATTGTCACATTGAATAATCATTCCAGTGCGAAAAACGAACGGCGATTCTATAACTTTTTTTTCATTATTACTCATGATTTACTTTTACCCCGCATTAATTTTTCCAATATTTTCAAGAAGTTCATTTACATTAGCCAAAATAGCGTCTTCCTGTGCCGATTGACTGTTTTCAATATTTTTTACCACTGAGCTGTCATCATTTTCATCTGGTACATCCGGAGCAAGGTAATCTGCAGAAATTGACAAATCATTATGATAATTTTCAAATCCTGAAGTTATACTAATTTTCGGTTTATAGAAATAATCCGTATTTTCAATGCCGGATGTATTACCATTACCTTTTACTGTATAAGATTGTGAATACAAAACATTACCGCTGTATCCGGAATTTTTTACTAAGTTATTTGTTACAACCACAGATTTATGAAGCGGAAGTTTTTCTGCTTCATAAATATCTGTTCCATCTGCACTCTCTGGATTGTAGTATTTGCTCCAATCAACTTTTATTGTCTGTAAACCTCGTGTTTGTTTTTCAGTTAAAAAATCTAATTTTACTGCAAACATATCAACAGGATTTCCTTTATCCACAGTGAGCATAGTTGCTTCACCAAAATCTCTATTTCGTATATCCCGACCGTCAATGAAGTTTTCTTTTTGTACAGAACTTCGAGTTGAATAAGTCAGAGAAGTATTTTCATCAGTCAACGTCGATTGATTTACGGTATCCTGCTCTACTACCCTATCTACTTTACCGCCAAGTTTTTCGTAAGTTTCCATCTCTTCAAGGCCTGCTCGTCCAAACAATATCTGTGTGCTTGCATTGGATAATAAAACATTTTTCATATATTTTGTTTCATTTGTTTTATCAAATTGAGATAACGCTTGTAGTGCAACATTCATACATACATTATACTGACGGTATAATGAAAAAGCTTTTTCCAGCGATGGATGAAGAAGAACTGGAAATTCATCAATGTATAAAAAATGGATGGGGCGATTGCTTTTAGGCCGCCGAAAAACTGCTGACTGCATTGTAAGAAGGAAAAACAAACCAAATCCACGTGAATCTCTATCACCCAGAGAAAGCTCATAGTTAAGCAATGTAATCTGACTTTCGGCAAGTGCCTTGTCTAAATCCACACTTTCTTCTGCACATAGAACATCCCGGATCAATGGATTTGCAAGAAGTTCATTGATTAAGATAACCAAACCTCGTGATTGGTCAAGCATGGTTTTAGCCCCTGCACCGAGCAAATCTCTACCAATTAGTTTTAATGTATTTTCATAATCTTTTTTTTCTTCCGGATGTTCTTTTATATATAATGACAATGTTTCATAGTACGGTTGTGCTAAAGAAAAATCGTTCATGATATTTTCAAAGTCTGCAGGAGTCGCCTGGGCATTCGGATATTTTGCAGGATTACTTGCATGAAGCATCGGCTGCGTTTTAATAATCATTTTACAAATCGATGAGGTAAACTGCCTGTTAAGACTTGAAAAATATACGTCTGAGGAGCCTCCACTCTCATATAGAGCTTGCAAAACATCCGAAAAAATTCTGGAACGATTAATGATGGCAAGCTTCAGTTCAAGTCCTGTATAATCGGGATTAATGTAAAATGGATTGAATCCAATATACCCGGGTTTATGTTTCCCATAAGCATCAAGCAGCGGATCAATACGGTTGATATTTTTAATACCTCTATTTACAGCCAACTCATAAACATCGTCACCAAATGAGCTGTTTGGTGCAATGATTGTCAGTCCACACAATGGCATTGCTGAAAATATATTGTTCAATTTCTTTTTACCTACAGGATTAACTGCACGCAGCCATTTTGCATTAAATTCTTCATCTTTTATAGATTTTATAAGTACAATATTTTTATTTTCAAGTTGTGATACTACTGCCCTCTTTTGTGCATTCAAGTTTTTAATCCGCTGATCCAAGTCTTCTGCAATGCCGGGCAGAAATGCCATTGAAGTTTTTCCGGCACCGGTAGCACCTTCAATCATCATGTGTTGCTTTCGCATATCTTCTTTTACGGAATAACGTTTACCTGTATTAAGATTTCTTACCACACCATAATCATACGCATATGCTTTATTTTTTCGGGTATCAATATTTCTGTCAGCTTTGTAATGCAGGATATCCTGCATCATTGGTCTGTATAACATATCCGAAAGGAATGACCGGAATGTGACTACAAACATAAGGCATGGAACAATTATTACCGTACTACGGGCTAAACTGATAATCATCTGACTGCTTACATCAGTTGATACCGGTATGTGCAGGCATAACGGCACTATAAATACACATAATATCAAATACGTTATATTTAATAGTTCTAACGCAAGATTGAGCAGACACACAATTAATGTTGCTATCTTTATAAAACGAAAATTGAACTGTTTCAGACATGTAGACCATAGCCAAAGCCCAAATGGAATAACTATAGCTAAAATATAATAAAATATATTAGTTGAAACTGCATTATATTTTAGTGTTACTACCCCGCGTGTATAACAGGAAATATCATATATCATACGAAAGACTGTAAATATGTATCCAGTAAATACTATATATGCTTTACTGTTTTTTGATTTTATAATCTTTTTAAACATTAAATATAGTTTGTTACCAATTTGATTCTTATCCGATTCTTCCAATGCGGCATTTTCTATTTCATCTTTCATCTGGTTTTCAATATACTCATCATATGCCTGTTCTTCTTCAAGAAACTTTTCGGCCAGACTATCATTTTTATCTACATTTTTTTCGTTCTGAAAAGATTCAGAATTTAGTTTCATAGGTGCATCCTCCTTATTTTCATGGAAATTGTTAAACAAAGGCAGTAATCAAGTCAAGTATTTTTTTAATAATATAGAGAAAATAAAATATTGAAAAAAATAACTGCTTTAAATTATATAATTTGATTTTAAAATATATCGAAAATTATATAAATTATATGGTATACTGCTTGAATTTGAGTTTGTATTTATATTGATAATAAAATATTGGAAATGATTAAAGCTAGTATTTAAGCTGATTTTGCTATATTGATTTAATTAGATTAAAAACATAAATACATAATACAAACGATTCGTTTATATATTTATTAAATATTTAACAATATATAATATTGAAACATATTGAAATCAATTACCAATAATAGCAGCATGTTTCAATATTAAAATTTGCAATAAAATAAATTTTTATCGCAGTATATCAATATCGATTTAATAATATTGAATTGATAAAATGCAGTAATAAAGCGGGATTTGGCATATTGATATGAATATATTGAAAAGTATAATTGTTTTTAATATGTGATTTATACAAAATTACAAATATCGCTTTAACGGATATATGCCGTGAAATACAGCATATATCCGTGTAATGGGATATTGATATTTATTATTGATTTTTTTGTAAAAAACAATTATCATAAAAACATAAAAGAAAAGGAGGGTGAATGGTAAAATATGGATAATATACCAGATAACGATATACCTGTTTTTAAAGAACTTGAAATGCCATCAGCATTAACAACAACAACTATGTCGGATTATCTTGACGTTCCGGTGCCAACATTACGTGCTGTAATTCAGGAGATGGAAAAGCGAGGAATGTTATCAACATCAAAAAAGAAAGCCAATGAGCATAGAAAGATGACATTAAAAGATTTTGATCTGATTTCAAGAGTAGTACGTTTGAATAAAGAGAACGGAATGAAGTATAACATGGCAGTGGAATGTGTATATGAGGAATTAAAAACGGGTGTTATCAAAAGTAATACGATAGAGCAGCTTCATGATGAAATGCTTCATAATCGAATGACTCAAAAAGAGATTCAGGTTCAGAATGAAAAGCAATTAATGACAGTTATAACATCAATGCAAAGCATTCATGATCAGCAGCAACAACAGATTAATATGCAGCGTGAAGTCATCAAAACACTATCAGATTTTATTCAAGAATCTGAAAAGAGACATCAAGCAGAGCAGGATACAATAAAAGAACTTGTATATAAGGTAGATGAGCTATCTGAAAAACTTGAAAAGAAGGATGAAAAAAAGAAGAAATTTTTAGGATTGTTTTAAAAAAGGCACCTGCGCAGCAGGTGCCTTTTTTTGCGGTAAAAATATGTTAATAATATATTAATAAACACCAATATATAAAAAGTTTATACCAATAAAAATTTATTATGTATGAATTTTATAGTGATAAATCATGAAAATATTACATTCGATGCGAAATTCAATTGATTTTATACCAATATTATACCAATAAAGTATTGATTTTAATTAAATATACACCAATTTACAAAGAATATTAACAAATATATTAGTAATTTTGTGTGAATATATTGATTTAGCTTGGCATATATTATATAATTAAAGAGAATTAATTGTTAAACAGGAGGTTAAAAAATAAAATGAAAGAATTAGTTATTAGTACGGATGTCGGATTTAACGGCATCAAATGTGTAGTCGGGACACCGGAAATGGCTCTTTTTGCACTGCATATTCCAGACGATATTGTAAACACAACCAATCTGGAAATGATTGGTACATTGGAAAATGCTGCTAATCAACAGACTATTTATATAGTCGAAGAAAAAACAAACAAAAAGGAAACATATATCGTGGGTAAAGGAGCCAAAGAATATATGCAGGGAGCTGATGTGGCTAATGAAATGAAAACTACAGACTTTTATGCATATGACAAAACAAACGAGGAAGAGTCTTATAGAAGATTTAACTCCGGTCTTTTTAAAAAAGTATATTTAGCCGCTGTATATAATGTCTTGGATGTATTGTCAAATTTGGAAGACTATAAAGATATTTTTACATCAAAAGATTATGAGCTCCATATTATAATTGAGCTGCCGCATGCGATTGTAAATGAAAGTGGTTTCAGAGGAGTATTAACCGGAAATATAACCAGACTCGATGACAGTCTGCGCTTTGCAAAAAAAACAGAAGATGGAACTATGACATATAGAAAACTTCCGGAAATTCTTGAAAATGCAGAGGTATCCTTTGTTTCACAGGTGATTTCTGCCATCATCTGTGAGTTAGAATCAGATGAACAGATTAAATTACCAGTGTTCACCCTTGACTGCGGTGGACGGACAGATGGAATCGCTACAGTAGAGAAAAATTACTCAGTGAAGAAATCAGCAGAGTCAAATACCGATTTTGCAATTGAAAACATCAACCAGAAAACATATCAGGATGTTTTAAAAATAGTAGGAGAAGATAATAAAGTCAGCAATCTTACTGAAGAAAATATAGAAGAGATTGCTGGATCAGAAGACGGGAAAGGTGTACCATACCTTAACCGAAATACCAAAAAGAAAGAAAGGATTAATATAACAGAAATATATAATAAAAATGTAAAAGAGTTTGCTGAAAATCTATTTAACTATTGCATGGATAATCATATGGATGATGTTGCAGAGGCCAATACAATTCTTGTCGCCGGAGGAGCTGGGCATTTATACTACGATACATTGCACAAATGCTTTAGTAAGGTGTTGGACAATGAAACCAAGATGCTTCTTGCAAAAGGTGAATGTAATGGACATGATTTTGGAGCTATTTATTCGGTTGCTCTTGGTGGATATAAAACGGCAGCAATGGAGTTGCAGCAGGATAACTAACAACAAGCTGAGTGAGGTACAAAATGGCTAAAAAATATCATCAGTGTGTCATTAAAATGTATAGAAATAAAGATGATGACTTGCTATACTGGGCAAATAACATAGCTGGATCACCTCAAAAGGTTAAAGAGAACATAAAATCAATCGTTATGGCTAAAATACTGGGGATGAACCTGCATCCCCATGGAATCATACCGGCAAATTTTAATAAAGACTCTAAAGATGTTGTAACCTGCTTCTATTTAGAGGAGCGAAATTATCAATATCTTGAAGAGTATAGGAAAAATTTATGTGATTTAAGTGGTTCTTTTATCAGCATGAATACTCTAATTAAAGAGTTGTTCAGAACAGCACTTGAGTATGAAAATAATAACCGGCAAAACTGGTCAATAGGTTTTGTATATGGTTTGATGCAGACCATTCCGTTACACGGTATCTCTGAACAGCTGACATCTGAACAGCCCAAAAGCAGTAGCGCAAATATATTTTTTTCATCAGGAATTCCGTTATCAGGTGTAGCAGATACACCTGTTATAACTCGCAACGGAACAGGTGGGCCTGTAAAAACGAATGAAGTTCAAGATATTAGTACCAATATGACTGATATTAAAAGCAGTAATGAACTGCCACAAAATTCATCAGATGATAATATTATAATTCACTCATCAGATGAGGGCGCTATTCAAAAAGTCAGTACAACAGAAAAAAAGAAGCTGCGCAGCGATAAGAATTTGCTGCGATTGGCACGTGGCAATAATTAAAAACATCACATCTGGTCGATATTACATCAATTGACCGGATGTGATGTTTTTATTATTGCCAATTAAATTTCAAATATATACCACGAATGCATGATTCTTCATCTTTAAGTGTAAAGCATGTACAATCTGCCACTGGCGCCTTAAAAGATAGTCCTCCAGGAATTTGAATAAATGAATCACTGCTCATATGTGTCTGAATCATGACATTATTAGACCAAATAGTGTTTGGAATCTTTCTTACATATGGAAGAAGTTTATCATTTAGTTCTGAAGCAAAAGGAAATGGCGATGGAGAATCAGCATATTTGCGCAGCATCTGCATTGTAGTTGTATCTGTCGAAATCCTATTATTTTTCAAATATGAAAGCATATCTTTGGCACGAAATTGGATTTCATTTGGGTTATAATCCGTAAAATATTCAGATTTCCCAATAAAATTTTCGTCACATACACATACATTCGTGGAAAATCCCGTTGCAACAATAGAAGGCTCACATTTTATGTAATCAGAATCATAATCTTTTTGCAAAATGCGAATATCCAAAGTTTCTGAATCCTGTTCACAGATATACATACCTGCAGGCAGTTCAACGATATTGCGCAGGCATTGTTGTTTCGACAATTGATATATTTCAATGTTTAAGCAGACATGCTTTTTGTGCGTATTATCATAGCAAGGATCTGTTATAATAACAGTTCCACCAGTATGTTTAAATTCAGTTAATTTGTATAACATAACATGTATACTCCCCTTAACACGTAATTGTTGATAATAGTATATTTTATAAAAAAAAGAATGTAAAGAAATATTGTGATAAAATAGCAAAAATTAAGGAAATAAGCAAATCAATATACAAGTAAAAAAAAAAATAATCCTGTTGTATTAGATAGAATGTAGTGATATAATACATATATGGATATCACATATAAGTCAAAAAATAACATCGTCTATCTGTGCCGGTATCATGTGGTGTGGTGCTCCAAGTATAGACGAAAAATTTTAACAAATGGAATAGATACTAGATTGAAAGAACTGATTCTTTCGTATGCTGCAAGTATTTCTGTAGATGTTGTGGAGATGGAAATTATGCCAGATTATGTGCGCATGCTCATAGAGGTAGAACCTCAGTTGGGCATTCATAGGGCCGTTAAATTGCTAAAAGGATACACTGCAAAAATATTGAGAAGTGAGTATCCAACTTTGAAAACAAGAGTGCCATCATTATGGACGAATAGCTATTTTGTATCCACGATGAGCAATATTCCACAAGAAATAATTAATCAGTATATTGAAAACCAGAAGACTTCACAAAGGCAGAAAGATAAACCAGGATAATGTCAAGTGATATTATGGGACATTATGGATTCAATACCAAAATATGAACATTCGCAGATATCAAACAGGAAGGGAAAAATGGCAGGAACATATAAAATAAAAATAGAGTATGCATGCGGACATACAACGGAATATAATTCAGATGTACAAAGACCTGTACAAAAAATTGATGCGGACTGTCCGGCATGCAGAAAAAAGCAACAAAAGGAGGCAGAACAGAAAAAAGAAGAGTCACAGCTGAACAAAGAGCAGCTTACCAGGAGTGCCCCAAAACTTAAAGGTTCTGTAAAACAGATAGAATTTGCAGAAAAGAACCGCAACCGGTTTATAGCTTATTGGTCTAACCCGGAAAAAGGTGCTACATATAAGCAGGTTCCTGTTATTAAAAATATAATAAAAAATGAAAAAAAAGCCGGCTGGTGGCTTGATAATTCAAAAGTCATCTGTACACAGGAATTCATTGAAAGTTATAACAGTCCTAAACCGGAAAATACTTATGAAAATGATATAAGTATTCCAGTGACACAGGACAAAACTAAAGATATTTCCCGTTACACGTTAAAACCGGCAAAATTAAACGATACCGGAAACTGCATATACATACAGCTGTTAAATTCAGATACGCTATCAGCGATATTACTACAGCCTGCAGATGAAGTCCTTAAAGCGATATTTATGAAAAATAATTTTACAAAACAGTCTACGGGATATACCAGAACGCTTACTGAATATTCAGGAACGTATGAAAACAGGGCAGCACAGCTGGCGATACAGCTCCTGCAAAACGGCTACGTTGTAGTTTTGCAAAATACGCATATCATTGATATGGTACGCAGCAACAGCTATATTCCGGAAAATGACAGGTGGATTAAATATTATGACGAAGGTCACTGTTATCTTGATTGGAACGGATATCAGAAGGTATTGTGCAACCGGGCACTTATGACAATTCATAATGCCCGCTGGAACAATGATTTTAAAAAAGTGGTCATTCCATTTCAGTCAGCGGCGCAAATTGTAGAATATGCCAACAATAACCATTTTTACATAGAGGAGAAAGTTAAAAAAATATTAAAAAATATAAAATGACGGAGGTAATAAGTATGCTTTTAATTTTCAGAGAAGAAAAAAATTTATACAATTTGGTAGATGCAGAAATTGTACCAGATTCGCTTAATGACAGAATCCTGATAGTTGTACCACAGGATACTGAGGATGATTCACTTACAGCATATAATGATGCGGTTATCAGACAGGTGAGGGAAGGACTTCCGATGCTGACACCATTTTATCAGGGAGCATCTGCAAGTCAGGATGACCGTGCAGAGGCCATAATTGTAGATGTTAATGATAGAGGTGAACTGGAAATTGGAGATTGCCTGTGGGTTACGGTTACAGAAACATTTGAATGTTTTGATAATTCAAGAGATTCAATGATAGGGAATGTTGATGAAATATTGAATTATGTAAATGGCTATAAACAGCTTAAATGCCATAAGAAATATAAAAACTTAAAAAAAGCAGGTTGACAGAAAGCACTTCTTTGTTTAACCATAGAACGAGGAGGTTCAATTATGACAATGAAAGATGATAATTTAAAAGGGTATATTCAGGCCGGAAGATATGCAGAGGACAACAATACAACGCTACTGGTTATATTAGAACTAATATACAGAGGTGATATGCCGGCAGTCAAAAAAAATGATGGGAAATGGTATGTTATAAAAGATTTTCCTTTCCCATTGAGCAAACGTGAATCCGTTTTGCTGCATAAATACTGTGCTGAAGAATTGTTACGGAAAAAAAATAAGATAGGCGGACGAAATGTACGCATAAGAAAATTATCGGAAACGATAAAACAATATCAGGAAATGAACCATGCCGGTCATGTTACGGATATTTATTTTGATATCTCTAACAAGAGGTTATCTGTACGTGATGTTGGAGAAAAAGGAGAAGTATGCCTGTCCAAAGAACTTATAAGCTGCTTGAAAGAAGTTAATGTTGAAAATATTGCAGAACTGGCTCGTTTACACATTGCCGAACGCAGTTATGATTCGTATCGGCTTACGACTACAAAGTCTGCAGGACATTATCCATCAAAACTCTATAAAACAGAAAAGGAAGCATTGGAAGCAGCTGAAGAGATGATAGAACAAATTCCAGAAAAACAGAAAATGATACTGACACACAAGGGGAAAAATCTAAAAGTGTGGAAACATGGATTTACACCAAAGGCTCAAAAAATCTCAGAAGCATAATGACAAGCAATTTAACAATAAAATTAATTCATAAAAGGTCTTCAAGCCGGAAATTCCCGGTTTGAAGACCTTTTGCTTCTAAAATCTCCATATTTTGGCATATAAGCATTATTTTGTGAATAGCATATAAATAGTAGCTTTGTTGTTTAAAATTCATATATGAGCTTATATGAGGGCTACAGAGCTATATAGTAATTATTTGCCGGGTGTAAAATCATTACAGGCAGAGGTTTGTGATGATATGCTGCTGCCGTCAAGCGTAAAAACAATATCTCCCTGTCGGTCTGTCCGCCAGATTTCGTAATCGGCTTCAGCAAGACGGGAAAGAGTATCACCATGTGGATGACCGTAGGAATTTCCCATGCCACAGGAAATCACGCATAAATGCTGGTCTATATTTTGCCCCATTGCTTTCAGAAGCCGTTCAGAAGATGATGAATAGCTTCCGTGATGTCCCGCAATGTAAAGCTGTGCATCAAGGTCAACCCCACGTGATTCAGCAATATCGCATAAATCATATTCGCCTTCCATTTCGAGGTCGCCCAGGCAGATGCAGGAAGTATCTCCGTAAGTAACACGAACACCAATAGAGCGGTTATTTTCATCGTAAGAATTATTATTTTCTGCGCTCAGTACCGTTACGGTAGCATCACCAAGAGAAAATGAATAGCCGCATGGCGGATCGGTAAAAACATTTCTGCCTGCAATAAGCTTCATCCATTTTTTATATATGGATCTGTCTGAAACAGTATATCCCGGCTGGTAAATGTTCTCAGCACCGTATTTAGTGAGCACTGCATAAGAGCCATTAATATGGTCCGCATGAAAATGTGTAACAAAAATTGATTCGATGGAATCGATGTTGTTTTTTTGCATATAAGAAATCAGATTGGACGTATGGTCGGCCGGACCACCGTCAATAAGCATATAGTGATGCTGCCGTCGTGAATCCACGCTTTCAACGATTATGCCCAAACCCTGTCCGACATCGATGGCATGAATGTTAACATATCCTTCTGCAGATTCAGAAGAAACGGAATCATTACTAAATGACGTATGCTCATTAGTTATTTTTCCATCCGGGGATGAAAAATAACTGTCACTGATAATCTCACCGCAACCGCTTATTGTAAAACAAAGAATGAATATTATTGCTGCAGTACAGAAATGCTTTAAATTAAGTGCTTTAAAAATATTTTTCATAAACAAAATCCTTTCGTTTCTCGTTCGTAAATATCAGCTCACAATGAACCGTACTGTTTCTCACAATGCATTAATGCACGTTCAGACGTTATCATTGTGCCGCATAATAATACTGCGGTATTCCTGTATTTTAAATTTGATATGGGTAACCTTGCGTCCTTTTTTAACAAATTCAAATTCAACTTGAATATCGGTAAAATCGTTGACTTCACGGACGGCAGGCTCTAAAACAAAGCGCCGAAAATCAGGAAAGCGTTCATACGATTTTTTATCTTCAATCATAAGCAGGTGTTTTAATTCATCCAATTCAAAACATATATTTTTCTGCCAGGCATATGAGCGGAAAAGCTCGTAAAGGCGTGGTGAAAATTTTGACTGCATCTGTGTAACATACATGAGCTGGTATGCCACAAATTCAGTTTTAAGGTTGAAAAGATACGGAACCATGTCCGGATCAAGAACTATACGCACATGACCCGAACCTTTGCTTATTGTCGCCTTCGACAACCATGAAAGTGTGGTTGTTTCACCATTCGGAAGGGTTATCCACATGGATTTATCACGAAGCCCCTTTAATATATTTTTTATGTTGCTGTAATTTTTACCATTGTCTTCGTCTATACCGCAGACTTTGCAGTATTCCCGCACGTTAAATTCATATTCAAGCTGATAAGGAACACCGGCCACAGCATCCGCCGGATTAATAGGTTTAATCAATGAGCAGATATACGCTATTGTTTTCTGCTCTGGAAGCGAAAGTTCAAACCGGCTTTTTTGTATAAGACGGTTGCTTTTTACAACAAGATACTCTTTGCGCCGTAAAGCCTCTTCATCATCATTTGACATATATGACATAAACCTCCCCTGCAGTGCATTATATTTCTGCACTGTCCACCAATATTTAATATGTAAATGATAATAACATAGATATTGTGAAAAGTGAATATGTTTTCTCACAATAAGCGGTACACTTGTGAGTTATCCACATTGTCCACCGTACTTGTTCTCACATTTAAAATATTTGCTGTACCTATTCTCACAATGAACCGTACTGTTTCTCACATAAAACCGTACCTGTCCTCACATTTACCGTATCTGCTCTCACAAAAAGGCTGCGGAAAGCCAGTATTTACAAGAGATTGCAGATGTTCTAAATATATAAATATCTTAAATATCTTAAATAATATATATGTATAGAAAAAAATTAATTATATGAATTTTTATATATTTGACAACCATCTTTCATATGATATAATATGTGTGGGCTGATTATGCAGCCTGATGGCGAGGGACTTGATGCGTAGACATCAATGTTTCCACTCACTAAACCTATGATATTTTGAGGTTGGACAACCCTATGGTTTTTTTACATAGGTACATAACATTATTTTAGCACTATTAATTGCTGGATTAGTTGGACAACCCTATGGTTTTACATAGGTACATAACAGTAGCGCTGTTGTCTGCTCTAATTCATAGGTTGGACAACCCTATGGCTTTACATAGGTACATAACTGATTCATGATACGTTGAAGTTAAAAATGTAAAACACTATTTAAAAATTAAAGAAATTCTTTTTCTGATTCAAGTATATTTTTCATCTGCACCACCTATTTACTTAATGCCAGCGCCTGACACTCTTTTGCCGTAACTTAATGCATACAAATTTTTAACTGATATTAGCACAATGTTTTGTCTGTATCTATATTACCAATATTTTTGTCGTACCACTTCTCACAATAAATTCGATTTTAAGTTATATAATAGCAGAAATTCCCATTACCGTACCACTTCTCACAATAAAAGTTGAATAACTTAATGATGATAGTGCAGTTTATACCGTACCGGAACTCACAATAAATTTTTTGGACTTGTAAATGTTTCACAATTATTGACATGATTTGAAAGTTACGGCTATTATTGTAGTACAGATAAATTGAAAGAAGGATATGAATATGAGACTATTCAAGAAAAAAAATGATGTAAAAAAGAGCAGCGAAAAAATAGGTGAATTTAAAATGGACTATCTTCCGGATGACCAGCATGATGGTGAATATGGAGAACATAAACCCAAAGCAAAAAACAGTGAAAGCAGAGTAATTCAAACAGAGTATGAATATGAAAATGAAAAAGATACCAATCAGAATACAGATTTGAACGAGCAGGATGAACTGCAGAAACGAATAGCACTGGGTTTTTCAATACCGCTATCGGAAGATGTTTCGGAAATAAAAGAACAGAAAGCAGATGTACTGACGGACGATACCAATTTTATGGAACAACGGTGGCAACAAATAAAGAAAAACTATGATGTTTTTGGCAGGATAGATAAGGAACGCATAAAACAGCTGCATGATGCAGGATGCCATGATTATGATAGTGAAATTCAAAAGATGGAAGATGAACTGCATATGGAAAATATAATGCGTCGGCTTCGTATTAATTATGCAAAAACACATCGTGTTGATATGAGAGCAGTACAGAAAATTCATGATGCCGGCTGTCATTCGTATGACGCAGAAATTGAACTGATGAAGAACAGAAAGAAGTCTTGATATGATTTATGTAATAATTGCGATTGTTGCAGATATAATACTCATACTGTATACAATAGTTAAAAATATGCCTGCTGCCCGTTTGGCGATAACTTTTATGTGGGCATTTCTGCAGGGTGAAACATCATCTTATTTTTTTATTATTCAAAATCCTGTATATGGGTATATATCATCAGGGGTAGCAGTACTGGCATACTATCTGCTATACAGGCAGTTCAAAATAAAAAGAAAAACTAACAAGTGAGGAAAGGGTGTACCAAGGGAGGGCAAAATGAAGGATATTAAAATGGAGGATATTAAGATTGTAAACAGGGAAAATGGTGAAGTTCTGAAACCGCGGGATATAACCATTATGCGCCGTATGAATATAACGCTTCCGGAAATGCAGATATTTGTTAATGGAATACCGTCAGATATATCTTCATATGAAATTATTAAGAGTCTGGATGCGGCGCTTGAAAGAAATGATAATCGTGATAAAGAAGCAGTATGTGGAATAGGGATGCATACACTGTGTATGCTTGCGCTGTATGTGGCCAGGGATACGGATACTTGGGGAGCAATCAATAAAGCATATTCAGAAAATGAAACGGAATATCAGAAGAGTTATGCGGTTCTATTAAGTGATAATCCGGATGCAGAGGAAGTGAAAAAAATATGCTTTTCATCCGATGATTATGTCGTTACAAGGCATGCCGAAAAACTTTTTAAAATGGTATATTACCATTCGTTACAGGATGATACAGGGAAAAAGAATTATCCGAAAGCATATGATGATATCATTAATGCTGTTCATCCGCGTATAACGCACTATGTAAAAAAAATAGCACATGGGCTGGATATAAAAGGCTTTTTTGACAGATATGATATTTTAGATACGTATCAGGATAAAGACTACAGAGTTGTTATGTCAGCGATCTTTCTTGGCTGTTTTAAAGCTTTAGAACTTACAGAACTGGAAGGTGGGATGGCAGATAAAGCAGCATGCCAGTTTATTGCCGTCCTTAACAAATCATTTGATGAGATGATGGAGGGTTACAAGAAACAGCTTAAATTAAAAGAAAATACCGTAGAAGAAATATATAGACAAACCTGCGAAATTGGTCATCAGATAATGAAGGTATATGAAGAAAAAGAGGGCAAAGATTCACAGGAAATGATAAGAAAAATATTAACGATGATTCAAATAAACAGTGACTGTGCAGAGGAAGTACAGGAACTTTTCTCTAATGAGGAACTGTTTTTTGAAATTGCCGATGAACTGCTTGATGAAGGTTTTCTGACACAGCAGCAGCATAGTGAAATGGGGTATATGGTTATAGGGTATTCGACCGGACTGAATATGGATTCTCCTATATCTGGAAGAAGCATTACGCCCAAAGATGTTGCTTGTGCGTGTTACAGCACCATGGCACACTGCTGTGATATATACAGCCAGGGTGGCAGAATACCAAGAATAGCGACACTTCAGACATGGATTATAGCACGTTCCTATGCAGAGGCGGCAGCAAGGAATAAAAAGAATCTGTCAGATTATCTGCAGTCAATTGAAAAAAACATGGCTTTTCTTGAAAAAGATGAAGAAGCGGAAAAAACCGGAAATGGAAAGAGTATACCAGATGAAACGGAAAATTTGAAGAAAAATGTTGCATCCAAACTGGCTGATAAAGATGCAGCAATTCTTGAACTGTACAGGGAAAATCTGAAGTTATCAAAACAGCTGGAAAAGGAAAAGGAAAAAGTAGAAAAATTGACAGACAAGCTCAATGCAGCAGTGCAGAAGGTAACAAGCGCGAAGGATAAAACTGAAGATGAATCGCCTGCTGCCAAAGATATGCTGCAGCGTATTAATGCTTCAGGAAAGAAAATCCTTATGGTGGGCGGAAATGAACGAAAAAACCGCACGATATCTGAGATGATACCATCGATGATGTGTACGGGAATGAATGATAAATTTGATCCGGCATTGATTGCAAACAGCGACTTTATTTTTTTTAATCCGCAGGTGGCAAGCCATCATCTGTTCAAAAGGGTTCAAAGCCTTGCAGAGCGGTTTGGAAAAAAAATTGCTTACATAAATTCATCGAACAATGATGTTATTATAAAAACAATCTATCAGGAAATGTTTTAAAATGCGTAAGAAAGGCTCCATGATTGCATTGGAGCCTTTCTTAGAGTAAATTAAAATTTATTGTTTGAAATAGTTTAGCTGTTATTAATATGGATAACTGATGCTGGCTGTATGGTTCCAGCCATCGCCTAAGGATATAGAGATATCTTTTATCTTAATACTCCCATTTTAGTGCCTTTTCGTCATCGTCTGGAATGTTCCAATAATTGCGGCACTCAGATAAGCTCACCAACCACACATTCCCTACTTTTTTGGTGTTCATTAATCGCTCCTGCTGGCAAGCCTGCTTGATTGCACTCTCTGTCACTTTGCCGTCAAGTATCTCAGCCGCTTTCTTTATTTCTACTGTGTCCGAGTTATACAATAGATGATACTTTGTCAGCTCTGTATTTAACTCATTCTCTAGCTCTGTAAATTTCTTTCGAGGTTCAAGCCCGAACCTCAATTCTTTAATATCACTGTTTTCTATTTCCTCTTTAAGCTTAAGTGTTTCGCTTACGAGGTAATCGCTGTTTCCGCACAGCTTCATCACATTTTCGTACAGCTTATTTACAGCGTACTCATATGTACAGGCCGGTTTGCCGCCTGTAATGAAACGCTCAACATCTCGCCAAGTCGAGTATATAAGACCTTTGTGTCTTTCTGCGTATCTTATGCCTAATATATTTAATTTTGCCAGCTTTTTAACTGGTCTTATTTCTTCTGTCATTTTAAAATTTGTTCTCATTTTTAATTCTCCTTTTATTTTTATTGATATATTTTTTACTTGTAGTCGTTTACGACTACTTTTTATATTTATATAATAGTCGTTTGCGCCTATTTTGTCAAGCGTATTTTTAAATTTTTTACATTAAAAAAGAGTGCGAACCCCTCTTTTAAATTATTATGTTATTATTCTACTCACATCTGTATTTTATTGTATACTATGCAGTTAGGATAGTTGGTGCTAGAATATAAATAGTACAAGCCAAAATGAGAAATTCCAAATACACATAAGCATGGTACAATAGAGATATGCTGAAGGAGGATCTCATATGGCAACGCAACATGACAAACAATTTAAACTTGATGCAATCCAGTATTATCAAGATCATAAAGATATTGGTGTACGTGGATGTGCTGAAAATCTTGGCATCGGATACAGCACACTAACAAAGTGGCTGAAAGACTTCCGGGAATCAGGTGATATTCTTGCTTGGGGTTCTGGTAATTACGCATCCGATGAGCAGAAGGAAATCGCCCGTGTTGATAAGTTAAACTGGCAAATCAATAGCAGCGATTTGTTAAATAGCAGTGAGAAAACGTTGGTAGACTGGGTGTCAAAATCCGCTATCAAACAAAACCGTAAAGCAGTATCAATTGAATATTCTTTGGATATTGCGGCATTGATGCATTTTCATGCTAGATATCAGAATAAGAGCAAATAACAGAGTTATCAATGTATCTGCTCTTTACAGCAAAATTATTATTGTGAGCATTGTAATTGTACCGCAAATTTCCGGTAAGTCAGCAACCACCAGTTCAACTGGTGGTTTGTTATAAGCCCTACAAAGGGCTATGTTACTGCTCGCCCCAAAGGGCGGTGCCGCAAGCATTTTTACTGGTCCGCTATAAAGCGGTACTTCTTGAATCTTCTTTTCCCTTTTCCCGATTCTTCTGCTTGCTCTTTTATATATTTTTGTACTGCTTCGTCTGTGATATTACCGATTGTTTTTACATAATATCCTCTTGCCCAGAATGCTTTATCCCATTTGCTCTGCAATTCTGGATGACGGTCGTATATCATCAGGGTATTTTTGCCTTTTAAATATCCCATGAAATCTGAGACACTTAACTTTGGTGGTATTGCAATACTTAAATGTACATTATCTACACAAACTGCACCTGCTATTATTTCGACATTTTTTGTATTTGCACAGTGTGCTCAGAATTTCTCGCACATCTTCTCTTACTTTTCCATACAATACCTTCTTCCGATATTTTGGAATAAATACGATGTGATATTGGCATTTCCATTTTGTATGTGATAAACTTCTATTGTCCATATGGACCACCTCCTGTGATTAAGTTTGGCTTGCGACACCATTCTTAATATATCACAGGAGGTTTTTTATTGATATTCTCACCGTTTCCAACTATTCCATTCTCCCCAGCATAGCTGGGGGATTAGACTTTTCATTTAAAGTTAGGAAAATTACAACGTGTAGTGTATAAATTTTTTCCTTGCTCAATTATATTATTGTGATCAAATATTAGGGCAATGTTGATAGTATATTGTCTAAAATTAGAATACGTATATTTGCGTAAAATGGTAAATAATCATACTTTACTCAATTATGCATTTGTAAATTTTATAATATTGGGGTTGACATATGTCTAATATTAGAGTAATATAATGGTGTGGAAAGGTGAATTTATTACCACAGTATGATAAAGGGAACTGCACAAAAAGACTTATTAAAATTGATATCATCAAGGAAGATTTCATCATTATCTAAATTCAAATTACTAAATGAAGAAAGAATCCTACACAAATAGTGCGCAGAAATCAAACTTATCGCAAGTGCAAAAAGATGGGTCGCAATAAACTTAGTGAATAATATGGAATGATTAAAATGAAGAAATGTTGTGCTAATTGTAGATATTGTATTTCAATTCCAAGAAATAATAAATATGGAGATGTAGATCACCTGTGTATTATAACAGATTATTATATCGGAAATATCAACAGGGATAGAAACAAAATAAAAATGTTTACTCCTGGTGGAAGGGAATTAGAGTGCCAATATGAACAAAAGTAATAAAACAGCAATGTCAGTCAGGAAAAAATAATAAAGGGGGCAGTAAAATAAATATGAAAACGATAAGGGAACAGACAGAGTGCAAACCGTTAATTATTACAAATTATATTAATGAAAAATATCCGGATTGTTGGAACATGCTCGAACAGATGCGGGACTGTGGTGTGGAATATGACAAAAAACGTTGCTATGTTCCAATCGGAGCATGTCTGGCGGTTACGGGCCAAGAGAAAGATATGATGCAGTCAGTATATGATTCACAGATTATGGCTGCTGCCGCTTCGTGGAGAATACACAAACAGGTTTACCGTTTTACACCGGAAATGCAGGATATGCTCATGAAGCAGAACGGAGGCAGTGATATGGTTGTACCTGTTCAGGCTTTAGACAATATGCCATATCAGTGCATATACATTAAATTAAATGGAGATACCGGTACAGACGGTTTCTTTGTTCATTTTGAGTCAGATGTAAATACAGGAGAATTGGAACTGCGTTTGTTGCTAATTGGCGACAATAACAGATGTCAGCCGCTGATTCTGCACCTGAATGAAAATGAAACATTAAAGGATTCGGTAGAGAAAATGCTTGACCAGTCACAAAAAAATGGAATGGATTTTGCAGAAACAGTTAAAACATGGGGAATAGGGCGTGAAGGATACATACAGGAATATGTATCCATGGTAAAGCCGTATTTGCAGCTGGTACTGTATCTTTGCGCTGAGAACAAAGAAGTGAGTGAAAATCCGGAACAAAAGCGGATCACACGGATACCGCGTAAAAAGGAATATATACGCGATAAATTTCGTGAGGTTCAGATGTGGGACTGTGGAGTAAATATAACGGAAACGATACGTAAATTTGGCAGAAGTCATGCTGCAGGTACTGTTTCAGTAAACAATGAGACACAGCGGGAAATAAGCGGAACACCAAAACGTCCGCATAGCCGTCGTGGGCACTGGCATCATTACTGGACCGGTCACATTGGAACGCAGGATAGAAAACTGGTGTTAAAATGGGTGGCACCTACATTTATACATGCCGGTACGGCAGCGGTGCAGATTAATGTGGTACAGGATTTAAAAGGGCAGGAAAAAAATGATTAGATATAAGATTGATGTATTTGAAGTGATGCGAAAATATGGCTATACACAGAACAGACTGAGAAGAGAAAAGATTCTTTCGGCACAGACCATGCAGAATATTAAAGAAGGCAAATCCATTACATTGGAAACATTAAACACGATATGCGTAATATGCCGGTGTCAGCCGGGTGATATTATTGAAGTAGTCCCAACAGATGAGGAAAAAATCAGATTTTTTTAAAAGAAAGCGAGGGGATAGAGTGGAGGTAATTATGAAAAAATCCGGAATAACGGTTGACTTCCTGATAAATAAAATGCAGGAAGCTGCCGGAATTGAAGACAAAGAATATTTCCAGCAGGAATTTAAAAAGGTCTTGTCCGAAAATATAGACTGTCTGGAAACAGCTGCTTTGGAAGCGGAGAAAGACGACGATGCCGAAAGCGCTATAGAAATTAGAAATGATGTTGAGCGCTTTCGACGCGAACTAGATTTCGACATCGATTTTGAGGATTTCCAAAATCTTATGGAACAGATACTCGGAATCCATGAGGATAATGAAATAGAGCATGAATATTTACGTGTGCAGAAAAAAAATGAACATATAGCGAATTGCGCACGCAAATATATTAATATTATCAACAGGTTTCCGGAGGAAGTTGAATATAAAATTGACTTTTCCAATCGAAGCCAGTCGATATATTTAGTAACCAATTTACCGGTTACTGAAGAAAATATCGAGAAATTCACAACTGATTCATGCTATTGCAATGTAACTTACAATGATACATACACAACGGATACTGTTGAAATCCGTTTGTCTGATCATGATTTTGGTGGCAATATTGATCATTCGTACATGTCGCCGTGCATAAATATCGTGGTAAATTTTGGGAGGTATGAAAAATGATGGATTTATTCAGATTTGCAAAATTATATGGATTGGAGCTTAAAATAGAATATAACAACTTTGATGAAATAGTTGTGAAATTTACTACAGAATATGGTAATGAATATATTCGCAGAATACAAAGCTATGAATTAGATAGTGAAGAAAGCAAAATGAAAATGCAACAATTAATCTGTGACTGGTGTACAGAAGAACTCAGATTAAATAAAAAGTTATTAAAGCTCGTAAATAATGAGAAAGTGAAAAAAGAAGATATTAACTTTTTTCTATTAGAAAGAGGACTAGAGCTTAATGGATATGGATTAGACTTTACGGATTTTCCGGAAAAAACGCTTGGTGATTGGGACAACACATTCCATAATCAGCTTGATGAAGCAATCGAACAGAACCGCGAAGAACTAGAAGAAGAACATGGGAAAAAGCATCTAAGAGAGCTTGAAAGACAGTACAAAAATGAGAAACTTGATATTGAAAAATATAACGAGTATCAAGAAAAAATTTTCGGAGGCTGGGACGAATGGTTAACCGCCGAGTACGAAAAGTGGGATAAAGAGTATGATCACAAAAATGAGTATATTGATGAGTATATAAAATATGCTCTCAAAATTATAGCAGAACTTCCTGATGTTGATTACAAAATCGTATTCAATAAAGAATACCGGGATGTTCCGTTCTATTTAGTCGCTGTGGGAGTAAAGGCGACTAAAGAAAATTGCAAACTTTTCGTTGTTAAATCGTATGATATTGATGATGTGTATTATGAGTATGCGGACGAAACCGAAGATATCTCTATATCCTTAGGCGATGGCTGGGACCATACAGCCAGTATCAGTTATCCATATTAATAACAGCTAAACTATTTTAAATGTTTTATCACCTGATGAAATTTTCCAATTGACTACTGATGTGAACAATAAGCTTTTATCTGATGAAATGCAGAATGAGATTTTTAAGCAGGCACAGAAACAGTCATGCAGCTATAAACTGTTTACTAAAAATGTGCTACAGAATCTAGAGTATTCTGAAGCATAATTCCTACAGTAAATTTACGCTACCTTAAAGTTGACAAAATAAGTACTAAATGATATATTTAATATGAACTTTAACATTTGATGTATTGAAATATGTTTTTTATCTTAGCATCATAATATGCTAACAGACATTTTTCTATAAACCATAACGCAGGGCGTATTGAAATATGTTTTAGTATTAATATATTTAAGAGACTATGAAAAAGTCTTTGAATCAAACATATTTAAATTAACTATAACACAAGGTGTATTGAAACAACTCAATTAACTCAATTTATAAAAAGCTCACCCTCTTTTTAGAAGGTGAGCTTTTTATAAATTAATCATGTTCATAAATTTCTCGTAAGCAGCTACCCATCACTTTTAGATGGTGGGTAGCTGACTGCGCCAGCATTCGACAGTTTGTTGAATCCCTAGCACTTAAAAATTATTAGTCTGTTATAATATTACCCCCAATTTATACATAATTGTTTAAAAGTATCTTCAATTTCTGTTGAATTATCAGAAGTATAATCGCCGATTGCTTTACCGTTTTTGTAGATATTGCCCCAATATCTGTTGCAATCGTTAAAAAATATACTTATTTTGTCATCATACCACATATCAATATTTATCATATTGTTACCCACTTTCTTTTATATATGTTTTAACTATCGGAGTAAAAGCAGTGGACGGAACTGAGCCGTCCAAACTGCCATTACTGTGAATTACTCTTCCGGACTTCCCCAGCCGGAAAGTTCGCATGGATTACCGATGCCATCCTCCCATCCTCCGGTTATAGGGTCTATGCCGTTATTCAAATCGGCTACACGGGCTCTGTAGTCATCAGAATCACCGCAAATTATGCGACCTAAAAACTCACCGTTAATAAGCTTTACAACGAAAGTGTCACAGCCGTTGCCCTCAACCGTTATACCGGTTTTAAACTCCCAGTAATCATCGCAATTAAACTCAAACATATTTTATATCCTGCCTTTCCACTAATATACTTTATTTCATCATTATATGTTACTGTACTGCATTGAAAGTTGTAATGCAGCGATTCCTTCTTTATACTACATGATAATAGACAGAAATGCAATGATAAAAGTATACAATAATAGATAAAATTCTTGTGCATAATGCTATACGATAATAGACATTGACATTGGATTAAAAATTTATTACTATGTATTTACAGAATCAATTCGTAGGCGCTGAAAATAAATAATGAAAAGCAGCGGCTCCAGATATCAAATTCTGCATATATTAGGCAATAGTTTATAGAAAGAATAAGTGTATATCCTTTATTTATGTGGGCTGTATGCTTGTTATAAGAGGTAAAAAAATGAAAAAACCATACGGAATAAATGGAATAATTGACTTTTCTCGTTTGTGGGAATTATTGGAACGACGAGGTCTTAACAAGGCATGGCTAAGAGCAAATGGTATTTATTCTAATACCATTGTTAAACTTACAAAAAATGAAAACGTAACATGTGAAATCATAGCCAATTTATGCTATCTACTTGATTGTCAACCGTGGGAAATTTTAGAGTATAAAAAAACGGAAAGTATACATAAATAGACTATTGACAAGTATATGAAAATAGACTATAATAAAATTATCAAAAGAAAGAGGAGATGATGCATATGTATAAAATACCTATAAAAATGAAAATTGAAGATGAATTTTTCAATTTCATAAGAAAATTCCAAAAGATTGGGGAAATTGAAAAAGGCACAATCCTGATGGGAGTTAAATGCCTGGATTCAGAAGGATGCCTCTCAAGGATTAAGCTTTTTTTTATCACGGACGAAAAAGAAGCAGATGCCGTACTATTTCACGATAAAACAAATACATATTACAGTCTCAAATCATATGAACGTTTTAAAAGTGACTTAAAAGAAGAAAAAGAAAAGTTACGAGAAGAGCTTGAGCGAAAAGTGCTTATGAACAAGCTTCATTTAAACGAATTGTCAGATGACGATTACTGGAAGTGTATGTTGGATGAAGATGAAAGATTAACAAGTGATGAAGCATCCCAGATATATAATACTATTAATGAGAAGCTTCAAACAACTGAAATGCAGGACGAAGTTTTTAAGCGTGTTACAGAAAAATTGGCAAAAGAAATAGCACAATATTTTGTTACACAGGTTGTGCTTAATGATGATTACTGCAGTATTGGGAAATTAGTATCCATAACTGGAACAGATCCATTTAATCCTTTTATTAGGGCAATTCCGGCAGAAGATGGAATTTTAAAGAGAGAAGGAAATAAAAAAATTGTGACAGACGGAATATATATGTTTGTTTGGGAACGAGATAATCTTCTCGTAAAAATATACGAATACGACATGAAAAATGACAAAAGAATGACCGGGGGGATTCGTGAAGAAGTTTTTAACGGATTTGCACAATATGTTTTACATGAACCTGACCTGCTGGAAAAATTTTGCAATGAAAATAATGTTGAACTGGTCCAGGTACCAGAGTGGAGTGTAGACAGACATGAAAAATTAGAAAAGCTGTTACAGGCAGCTGGAATCAAATAGGCAGCTTTCAAAAAGGAGGTATATTATGGCTGGATATAATGGATGGTCCATGAGCAATAATGCAGTAGCAGCTTATGAAGATGGTGAAAAACCATTAAGCAAATGGACAAAGGCAGATATCTTTGATGCAATAAAAGAACAGGAAATTGAATTAAAATGCTCAATAGAAAGCTTAAGGAAACTTCCGGTAAAAATTTTAAAAGAAATGTGCCTGAGATATTCTTCATGGCATCACACAAGCAACCATTATAATCGGACAGATTTTTATTCGTTAGATATTAATTATATTGAAAATCTGTCTGATGAAGAAATTGACAGGCTGATCACAGAATATAAAGCAGATAAAAAGACAAAAGATAAACCTTTAGAAGAAAAATGGAGGTGTGCTTTTTTGGAGTGGTCTGGAACTAGAGCACATCCCAAAGCAACGGAAATAATTGAGGAAGGTGTTGTAAAAGGCGACTGGTTTTTTAGAAAAGACGGTTCTAAAAAGAAAACGTCAGCAAATGGTTTTAGATTTATTGAAAAAATTGGAGGTTGATATAATGGCATTTGTAAATCCACAAGGAATAAAAATTAGTTTTGAGTGTTCAGAATTAATTGAAGAACTAAAAACGGACATTGCGGAATTTGGTGGCGATAAGATTGTCGCAGTTTGGTGTAAAGATAATTCAGGGGTTACGGTTTATACTAATTATGATTTTATCGAAGAGGAGCAGCCAATAAAAGAAAGTGAACTTCAGGAAGGCGAATATATACAGAAAATGACAATGAGTGCGTTGTTGATTTTGTTGAAAAAACAGAATGAGATTTTTTAGTAAGATGCGGAAAAGAAAGGGTGCTCCACAGGGGGATGCGAAAGGTGATAAAAATGAACAAAGAAAACTTGAAGATACAGTATAATGTGGACGCCGACAAAGTAAAGTGGCGGGAATGCGAAAACAGAGGTTACAAATGGGAAACCTCTGATATAAGCCCAAAAGGGTACTATATTAACAAAGAGGGCAACGACTACACGGTTGTAGATGCCAAAACGAATAGCGTGTGTAAAAGCGTACATGATTTATCAGCATTAGAGGAAGAACGGAAAATGAGAACGGAAAAAACAGTCGTAACGGATGGTATCGCCCTGTGGACATGGAACAGGGATGAACTTAAAGAAAAGATATATGAATTTAATAATGAACATGAAAAGAAAATGCTTATAGATAATGCATTCAGTGCTAACGGGTTTAGCTGCTTTGGGCTGGGGTTTTATGGCGTGGGATTGGAACTGTTAAAGCAGTTTTGCAAGGAAAATAATGTCAAATTAGTACAAGTACCACCGGTTAGTGTAGACATGCACAATTGCCTGGACAAATTAATGGAAGCGGCAGAAATAAAATAAAAAAAGGAGAACGTGAAAAATGAATGATATTAGAATTGAGACCAAGGATAAAAAAGCGTATGTATATACACCATATAACAAAAACTTTGTACAGAAAATTAAAAAAATTAGATGCGCAGCATGGAATGGTAGCGCGTGGACCGTAGATGCGGATTTTGTCCCGGCTGTCCGGGAAATCGCAAAAAGTATTTATGGATATGATGATACAGAAGAAGTTGAGGCAGTAACACTGCGGATTACCTTCATGCAGGATAAAGAAGTATATCATGATGATATTCGATTATTCGGTAAAACCATAGCGTCCGCATACGGAAGGGATAGTGGTGCGAAATTAGGAAAGGATGCTGTACTAATAAAAGGCAATGCATGCAGCGGTGGAAGCGTAAAAAATTGGAGAACAATTATAGTAGCGGAAAGCGTAATATTATTAAATAACGTGCCGCGTCAAATGTACGAAAAGAAAAAGGGAGTATACGATCCGGAAGAAATAAAAATTGAAATTGTAGAAAATGATAAAATTGATATAAATAAGCTTAAAGAGGAGAAAGAACGGTTATTGAAAAGAATAGCTGAAATTGACAAAGTGTTGACAGCAAATGCAGGTGAGTTTTAAAATCCGCATATAATGTGGTCGATGGAGATAGTATCAAGAGTCGTAGAGGCAGAATGGATAAACTTAATATTATTAATGAAAATTGGGCAAAAAAGAGACAAACATTTCTATTTCGGTAAATGAAATAATTGACAAATATAACAGTTTTGTAGAGCTTATGCATTATGTAGAAATGAACTATGAATATGAGGGGTGTGAACATTCAGAACATGAAATTAAACTCATCAATGAACTTGAAGAGTGGTTATTAGAACTTGAAGATAAGGCGATAAATGCCGATGACTGAAATGATAGCATCTAACGGGAGGTTAAAATACTATAATGAAGATTATATATTCTAAATTTGAACAGGATAATATAAAGAAAGAAAAGTCAAATGTAAAATCATATGTTCCAGGAGCATTTAAGGAGCATTTAAAATTATCACTTGTAAAAATTCCTTTTATAATTGTTTTTCTTGGATTTGTATAGATGATAATATTAACTTTGAATAAATAAATCCAAAATTAACAGATATTACTTGCGTGGGTTTACAGGCTATATAATATAAAAATGCCAAGTAAATCTAAGTTTCAGGAGGATAATAACACAGTGAACTATAAATGGAAATACTTTATTGTCTTAAATTGGGAAGATACATTGAATAATTTAGTAGAAGATAAGATAGATGAAGAATTAATTATTTGCTGCGATGTAGCAGTTGCAAAATCTTTTGATTCTACGGATGAATTATTAGAATGGGTAAACGAAAATACTGACTTAAAAGCAGATAATGGAGATTTTAAAATAGAAGGTCAATATTTGCCGTATGAAATTTAACTTTCTTAGGTTGTAAAAGGAGTAATTATATGATGAAAATAATAGGTAAGACTAATAAATCAGAGATTGCAAATGCAATTCAGAAATATAATGGAACAGAAATAATCTGCATGACTTGATATAATAAAGGATACATAAAACATAAAACTTGCTGATGGAAGTATTTATATATATGAATACGAAAATGGCATTGTAAAGATGAATCTTTCCAAACGGATGCAACAGGCTAAGGTATGTCCTTATCTCCTTAGAAATGCCGTCATAGACAAGCCAAATCAGGCATGGTCTATTGATATTACATATATTCCGATCAAGCGCGGCTTTTTATATTTGACAGCTGTTATTGACTGGCACAGCCGTTGTATTGTCGGCTGGGAAGTTGATGATACGCTCGATACCAGAATGGTCGTCAATGCTTTGAAAAAAGCATTTAAGGTGGCAAAACCACAGATACTGAATTCTGACCAAGGATGTCAGTTTACAATTCAGCAATACATTGATTTCGTAAAAGAAAACGGCATCCGCCAAAGCATGGATGGAAAAAGCCGCTGGGCGGACAATATCATGATTGAGCGCCGGTTTCGTAGCTTCAAATTTGAATTAAAAAAAGGAGCGATTTTTGGAGAAAAATACGAGATAAAGTATACTTGCCTTCAGATACAATTGGATAATAAGGATGCAATGGAAATGGAACAGAAATTAAAAGAGAAAGGAATAGAAGCAGCCAATATTGCGGCAGACAGGCTTAATATTAGAATTAATAAATAAATGATTCTTACATTGATACGATGTTTGTTTCAGTATGCACTTATAAGCGGAGAACTGCCTGGAAAGTGGAACAAAGGTACTTACACAAGCGAGACGTCGCAGTACGAAACTATAGCTGTTGCCATAGGAGATTTAACGGCTGACTGGACAAATGAACAGTGGCAGCAGGCGTGTGATAATGGCTGTATACTGGACAATTATGAAAAAATAAACATATTCTTGAAAGGTTTGTTCCCGGCATATACGAAATATGATATGCGAAAGCTTCATATCTTATATCATGAGGCAGAGTACAGGTTTTTAAATGAATATGGTGCATAAAGAAACAGTTTGTAGTATTTATCCCATAATCCTAACGCTATAATCCTATAAAACCCGCTGTATGCCGTTTTAAGGCTCATACAGCGGGTTTTGTGTTGTGGCTATAGAAATAGTGGGTCATGTAGTATACACTGCGTATAGTACAGCGTAAGCGTGTAGGGTTCGCTGCATTCTGGAAGCTTGTAAATATTTGTGGCTTCCGGACCATAAAAGATATTCCCATCACCGGATATATGGCATCCGGTGCGGTAGGAATCCTTTAGTGTAATGCAGAATGTATTTCCTGCCCCAGTCCGTCCTAAATGAAATATGCCGTCAAAATCACCGGCAGACGGCAGGTCATCATCTTTTGCAATTATGGCCGAATTATCCAATGAAAAATTTAATCCCTTTGAAAATTCCATGCTGCAGATTACAGCATAATATTGGACAAGACCGTCATTTTCGGTTTTCCACAAAAAGCGCACGCCTGCAATACTGTCAAGGTCCCTGCGCGAATTAAAAAGCAGTGGAATACCATCTGCAGATATGGCTCTGTTCCTAATCATGCACATGCGGCTGCGTCCTGAACCGGTGTCAAGCCGGACACAGCTGACATTGCGGGTATGTCCGTTTTTTAAAATTATCTCAATGGCAGCATCCGTGAGGTGTGAACCGTTCACACATTCAAATTCAGGTACCAGCATAAGCCGGCAGTGCAGTTTTTTGTCGGGCACTGTATTTGGATATATTACAGAGAAAGCATCCCGACTGGTGTCATAATATTGAAGTGGTTTGTGCATAAATTAAACAGCCTCTCCTTTCGGCATTTGAGCGAAAACCGGATATTTGAGTACCGAACGCGAAACACTGCTGCCAACCCCATGAACAAGCCGGATCCACACATCTGAAAAAAAAGAGTGGTAGTGCCGGGTAAGTCCGATTTTTGTATGTTCAACCGGCTTGGAAGCAAGTATGCTAAATACATGGGATATTGCCGTCAGTCCGGCTGCATCATCTGTAAAGGAACTGCTTGTAATGTGAATGGTTCCCTGCAGTGAAAAACGTTCTATGCATATATCCCCAAATGTTTCATCAGGAAAATATATGAGTTCAGAAAGTTTCTGTATTACAGTATCAATTCTTTGTGCGGTTTTATCCGGCGTATCGGCGGGAGTTACCTCAACATTAATGAGCAGTTCTTTACGATAATCGATCTTAAAGCTGTCAGGAATAGTGACATCATCTTCATTATACGGAATACATGTACCGTTTTTAGTGTACGGCATAAGAATCCTCCTTTATTTACTTTTTGTTTATTGTTTTGTTCTGCATATAGCTGTAACGCAGAACGAATTAATTATGATATATCATAATTAATTTTACGGCGGCAGCAGGATGTTTGCCGTAATCTGCCTTTTCGCCGCATAATATATACGATACCGGCAGAAACCCGGATTGTTCCAAAGGAAAATTGTTGCTGTGAAAATAGGATTGTAATTTGAAATATTTTATATACATGGAACAATGTGCGGTGGTAATGGGTATGACTCCGTACCGCCCGAGTTTTTGCAGTGTATCAGTTAGTTTAAGTAAAGAATATCGCCTCCCATTCCATTTTTATTTATGATGCCGTTCAAGAAAACCGGAAATTTTGAATCCGGTCTGCCGTAACCTCTTGCGGCATCCTGATATACTGTCGTATCAAAGAATGCGAACAGTCCGTTCGATTCAGGCAGGGAACGCATGGCAGCCTTAATATCTGCTTTAGTAATGAACAGGGGCAGGGCAAGCCGACCATTCAGTATCATTTCCTTTGCCTGCGTAACAGAAATGTCCGGATACAGGCATTTAGCCGTAATACAGCGTCCCTTTTTACGCAGAACGTTATAACAGTATTCTGCAAGGTAGTTATATGCGGCAGCAGCGGAATCTACTATACAGATAAGACGCATGCCGCGCTGTGCATCAATTCCGGTCCGTGCAATATATTCCCTAACACGGATACGTGCGCCGTAATCGGAACTCAAATCTTCAATATATACATCCGTCATACAGCCGTCTTCATCCTTTATACAGTAATAATTGCGGAATACGACAGCATGTTCCTCATCCAGTTTGGCTTTGTGGCCGGGAAGAACATTGCATATGTTACCGGATATAATGCCATATGCAAAAAGGTACTGCAAAATGGCAATGTATGCACCACTGAAATGCGGATGCACACCAAGGAATGTATCATACATATCAGCCCCGTATACCGTATATACAGAAAATCCATTAAGAACTGCTGCCTTTAAAGAGCCTGCAGCAATAGGATAGGATGCAGGAAGCTCCCTGCGTATGGCATTTTCTATCAGCTTTTTCTGTTTGCGGTATACCAGATAAAAATCCTTTGACTCATCAGTAATGCCTTCACTGCAGTAATCCTGTGGAATCTCGTGTACTGCAAGGATATCCTGGAAGCTTTCGAGCAGTTCTACACGACTTGTCATATCAGTGAGTTCTGGAATCATAGTAAGCAGACAATATATCGCATCAATTTCCTGTAGCCTAAATTCAAGACCGGCAGCAGAAAGAAAATGCTCATATATGCCATGACAATTTTTAAGTACCTGCCGCATTGTTAAAAAACCATCTGCAAGTCTGCGTGTCTGCAGTTCCTGAAGCAGAAGGCTTGCTGTATTAAGAAGCGTGTCTGCATCGGCTACCGTGTACCGGCTCATGCCGTCAGGAGTGCGCCGCCCGGGAATGCGCCGGTAATTGGCACATACACCTGAAGGATGTATAAGAAATATGATGTCAGCGGTTTCATACGTATGTGTCTGTTCTATATTGCTGTTAAGACATTCAAGGTGATTCAGATAAGCCTCCAGCTTTGAAGCAACCACGCCTGCGCGCTGTGTGCCGGTGTGAACCTCTATGAAATCATCAATAAGTGTTTTGCCGGCATACAGGGTTGTATTGGTTGCGTCCGGTACGCAGTAGCGTACAGAATCATCGTCACTGCGTACAGCCTTTTCTGTACAAAGCCGAAATATAACAGGGTAATGGTTATTACCCAGTATATATAATAAGTAATCATTAAATCCGGCCGCATGTTCCATATTTTCGCTATGCGAAAACGGCAGCGCTGGAATACTGCTTTTCAGGGAATTGGCAGACTGCAGTATACTGTCTGCCAGGGCAGCAGATTCTTTTGACAAATAGTAGAAGTTCTTATCATCATAGGAATTCTGCTCTATTACGTTGCCGAGTGCCGCATAACTTCGCTTAACAAGTGACATATACTGTTTATACTGTACACCGTTTGAAAACAGTCCGAGATACTGCATCTGTTTGCGGAAAGCTCCTCCAGATTCTGCAAGGCAGAGAAGTATAATGTCCTGTTTTCGGTGAGGAGTATTTTTTAATAGCTGCTGTATAGTTTCCAGTTCTTTACCGGAAAGTATGTCAGTACAGTGACCGGTAAGTTTCTGCAAGATTATCCAGTTTTTCGGATAACTGCTGCCCGCAAGGGAAGCATCATAGCTGTATAGCTCCATATATTTATATCATTCCTCCAAATTAATTAATGCTGGTTCATTTTCTTTTTATTGCTGCTGCCAGAATAGAAAGAAAGGAGAAAAACTGACAGCAGTAAAAATAAATAATGTACTTATCGTACCAGCATATTGTTAAACAAAGATGATATTTAAGTCAAGCGGCTTTTTAATTTTTTTTTGGGGAATTTTTTCTTAAAATAAGAAAAAGAAGAAAAATAAAATTAGAAAATTCATTTCTTAAAATTTTAAATAGTGTTTTACATTTTTAACTTCAACGCTTGGGACAGGAAACCATAGGGGGTTGTCCAACAAAATAAGCTCTTGTTAACTCTGCCTTTAAGTTATGTACCTATGTAATATCATAGGGTTGTCCAACCCTGCCTCACCCAAAACGACAAATAACTATGTTATGTACCTATGTAATATCATAGGGTTGTCCAACTCATCATTAATGGCATTACGCGATAACATTGTTATGTACCTATGTAATATCATAGGGTTGTCCAACCTCAAACGACATAGGTTTGGTGAGTGGAATCATTGATAGCAAGCATCAAGTCCCTCGCCATCAGGCTGCATAATCAGCCCACGAATATTATAACATACGAAAAACGGTTGTCAATTAAGTTTTAGAAATTGCATGTCGGACATTTTTTGCAGAACGGAGAGGAAAACACAAAAACGCATCGCTGCTGCCAATACGTCAAATGATATGAAGGAATGTTGATTTTTCGCGTGTGCCATGCGGGCAGGAAGAAGAAAAGAGAAAAAGAGAAAAGAAAATTAATATATTAAATTATATTAATATACAAATATAACTTAATATAAAATTAATATATGAATATAAATTCACGTAAAGTAAGTAATGCCACTGACACCCGCCTCCGCGCGGGCAGGCTGTTGATGATGACCGACGGAGATTTGCTTTTTTATAATAAGGGAAGAAGGAAGAGAAGAAAGGGAATTTCATATGGCAGCAGACCAATATATGAAAGAGGGGAGATTGAAAGTTGAACAGCCACGCGGGCTTACGTCGGGCAGCAGGGATAGTATATTATTATATCTTGTATATTGTATACTGTATACACCGATACCAGCCCCAGCCCTATTCTCTATATTCTAGCTCGTCACGTTAATGTATCTAATACTATATAAGTAGGTATCGTTTAACAGATTAAATTAATAAGAGTTATACATCAAATAGAGTAAAATATTAAATATAGTAAAGTAAATATAATCAGTAAGTAGAAAAGAAATTACTAAGTAGTATCATACGGATAGAGTCAGTATAAGTCAGTATAGCGATAAAGAAAAGAATTTAATTAATCACTAGAATTTAAGATTGTAAAACATAGGTTATATCATATAAATCATGAAAACTTGAATTTAGACGTAAAGAAAGGATTTTGATAGAAAACATAGAAGATTAGGGTATTAGTTTCATCAGCCCGACATGGGGCAATCAGGCTGTATATGCGGGGTTTGTAAAGGATGCGGCAGACAACAGAGGTTATATGCTTTGATAAAATATAACATGGGTGATAATTCATGTTATAATCGTGAATATCACCCATGCGTGCGACTGTAGAAATTAATTGTTACTATCAATAATGCAGTGTTTAATGCTTAATTATTACCAATGTTTTATTGCGGCAATTTATAATCTTCAAAATATCACTGAAGTTATTTCACGGTGTATCATGGCAATATGCTACTATTTTGTAATGATATCAGTTTCAAATTCCGGTACGATATCTGCATTTCTACACATTTTTTTAAATGTGCGTCCGGCGGTATCGGTGATTATATCAGTTGCCATATACACATTATCTGTTGGACTTATGATAGACAGCTTATAGTCGTCATATCCGGCAAAACTGATATGAAATTTTGTAAAACAACTCATCTGAAGCATGGAATTAAGCATTGCAACAAAAAATTCTTTGATAGTAAAATCATATTTAAAATCGCTTGAATTAGCCTGTAAAGTAACAACTGAATAACCCGAGTCATGTTTAAGACAATCTGGACCGGTATAACTAAATACCATTTGTCCAGGAACATCAATAAATACACCGGGACCTGAAATAGTTGTTACATCACTAAGATTGTAAGCATAACATGCGATTCTTTCAAAATTTTTATGTTTTGTGAGTTGTTTGTTAAAAGCAATATCATCTTCATGTTTATCAATTTCACTTTGAAAATACTGATAGGCATCTGTGTAAAGAGGCATTGCTAATTCAAATATACTACAATTTTGTCTACATTTTAATTTTGTTCTTAAAATATCTCCGACCAAAAAACGGGTGCAATCAGGATGCAGTGTTGCATACATTGCCGGTATTGATACCAGATTTCTTGCACGAAGGTTGCGTCCAGATAGATAACTGCTTACACCAGAGAAATTCAACGTGATTTTTGGATTTTCGCTCATGAAAATGTGCCAGCATACATCATTGAAATTCTTGCTCATATCGTCAGCAATATAATAGTAATTTTTGCTGACAGGAGAGAATAACAAGAGACCATACTGCTCCAGTTCGTTTTCATATACCAATTCTACACTGATAGGATACTCACGCACACATATTTTTTCAATCCAGATTCTTGCCTGGGTTGCAGAGTCTTCCTCATCAAGTCCATACAGAGTATTGACGCGTTTAAAAAAATCTTCCGTATTAATTGGTGTTTGTATAAATTCAGGAAGTGACATTGTAATAATTTTGTCTTCGCAAGTTTCCGGTTCGATGCTTTTTTCAGGAGATTCGTCCGTCTGTATTTCAGTGGCAGCAGAAACGGTATATTGGTTATCATCTGTAGCTTCAGTTTGATTTACTGATGAAGCATCTGATTCATCAGTATTATTCTCAATGTCAGTATCTGTTGAAGATGCCGTTTCATCTGAAATAGTACTGGTTGTTTCCGGGAAATCGTCTTCATCTTCAGGCGGTGTATCCAGTTCGTAATCAGGAACTTCATCGACAAATTCAGATGCCAGGGCATTGTAATAATCATCAGCTGAATTATCTGTGATAAAATTATCTTGAATGTTATCCTGTTCTGAAACTTTAACAGTAACGTTTTCAGAAATCTCTTCAACAGCATGATTTTCTTCTATAGTAGAAATTGAGAAAGTCTCAATTCCACTCTTAAAAAATGAAAAGCTATCAGCGGGACTGTCTTGTACTTGCTCAGTTTCTTTTCCGGATACCGGAGTGGTAATATTATCCGATGTTGATGTTACATCTGATTTTTGCTGTACAGTATCCTGTTCATATTCTCTTTTAACGGCCGATGTTATCATTTCAGATGTAATTGGTTCTGGAACGGCCTGAATGTAGTCAGGGCCTTCATTGGCAGTTTTAGCAGATGAATCATCTTCAGGAATGGATGGTGCACCAAGTTCATTTTCAAAATCGTTAATTAATGGAGCATTATCCAGGATTGGAGAATGCAGCAATAAATCAGAAAGTGTTTTAGCAGTTTCCAAATCAGTGTCCATATTAATTTTAATATCAGATGGTTTCTTTTTCTTTTTCGTTGGTGTTGTCATACGCATTTCATTATGTTTTGCACCCCGTCCAGTTTTCTTATTAATGGATGGGTAGTCCGTATACGTGTATACATTACGGATATCTTCCATACATTTTTTATAATCTTCATATGAAACTTCGGGCGCTTTTTTAATAATGCTTATAACTGCTGGAATAAAAGATGCTTTAAAGTCTTCTTCAGACATATCTTTTATTGCATAATTCTTATCTGGAAAGCGTTTAGCAAAATCAGCCTGTGGTCCCAGTTCTGCGTTCATGATTTTGTATAATTCATGCAGCAGGACTTCAGCGGCGGCTTGTGGTCCTTTTTGCACACGGGAGAAAATATTTTCCATTAGCGCAGAACTCTCTTTTTTAAATTCGTCAACATGGCGTAAAATAAAATAGGCAAGTAATGCATGAAAATTATAACTTCCGCCGATAAAAACATTGGTGTCTTTAGATTTTTTTAAGAAACTTCCTGTAAAGTGCAGGGCAATATCTTCATATACAATAGAAGTGTAGTCTGCGTAACTTGGTAATTTAACCACTTCAAGGAATTCTGTATTTCGATTATAAAGAGCATATCCGAGTATGGATTGTTCATCACCAAATCTTGCATTCATATATTCACAAGAAAACGGGCATAAAGCACACATATCAGATGGAGCTCCCATTGAACGGACAGTCTTTACACAGGAATCTAACTTTTTTGAATTGCTTTTTATGCGTGTATTATAACTGTTTTGTAATGACTGGCAGTGCAATTCTAATGATTGATCATCATGTCCGTAAAAATATTTTGCAGATGTTTTACTTTTTATTCTCCAGTTAGAGTAAATTTCAATGAAATCCCGGTAATGCTCACCGGTACCGCCAAAATAGCGATACAGATTATATGCGAGTTTTATGTGTGTACGGCCAGAATCCAATTTGCCGCCTTTTGTAGTCATTGTATAAAGTTTCTTTGCAGTGTAATTTATGCACGGTGGACATAAATCTTTGCTTATATTTTCAGGCATATAGTAAATCTCCTTATATTGTAAAATAATGGATATATGGATATTTTATGATATATATCACATTTACTCTGTAAATGATTAAACAAAGAAGGGGGGCAAGTCAAGAGTTTTTTTGAATTTAGATAAAAAATACATTAATAGAGAAATATACGCTATTAATGTATTACATAATGAAATAGTATTTTGCAAAAAACAATGTTTATAAAATAATAAGATTGGTATTTTTATGTAAAAACATAGGGTTGTCCAACTCTTACTTTTTTTAAGCTTTCTACCTCCGCGTTATGTACCTATGTAAAACCATAGGGTTGTCCAACTTATGAATTGTTAGAAATGTTTAAAGAGTAGTTATGTACCTATGTAAAACCATAGGGTTGTCCAACCTCAAAATAACATAGGTTTAGTGAGTGGAAACATTGATGTCTACGCATCAAGTCCCTCGCCATCAGGCTGCATAATCAGCCCACGAATATTATAACATATGAAAGACGGTTGTCAAATATATAAAAATTTGGATGCATTAAGTTACGGCAAAAGGGTGTCAGGCGCTGGGTATGTTTATTGTATCGTAAAAGAGAAGCAAATGACTGTTTCTGAATATATGGATTATTGTATTAGGATGGAGTTAAAGAGGGTTGGCATTAAGTAAATAGGTGGTGCAGGTGAAAAATATACTTGAATTAGAAAAGGAATTTCTTAAATTTTTAAATAGTGTTTTACATTTTTAACTTCAATACTTGGGACTGGGAACTATGCATTCATGTAAAGCCATAGGGTTGTCCAACAAGGCATTGAATACTTCACAAATCATCCAAGTTATGTACCTTATGTAAAACCATAGGGTTGTCCAACGAAAATCACATTTATATCTAGTACATACGCGTTATGTACCTATGTAAAACCATAGGGTTGTCCAACCTCAAAATAACATAGGTTTAGTGAGTGGAAACATTGATGTCTACGCATCAAGTCCCTCGCCATCAGGCTGCATAATCAGCCCACGAATATTATAACATATGAAAGACGGTTGTCAAATTATTTAAAATAATATTGACAACTGATAAATAACATGTTAACATGCTAAATGTAATAATTCATATGGTTGATAAATAAATTAGAGGATGGAACGGGTAGCCGTCGCCTTTAATGGAGATGTGGAAATGTCACCCACACCTATTTTATTTGTCAGGAAGGCGATAACTTTGGTTATCGCTTTTTTATTTTTGTGTAGATATTGTATAAACCTAAATAAACGGTCATGCAGTATTTTAAAATAGTAGGAGGATTAACAGTGATATATGCTATAGCCTATTCTGACATAAATGGAAAGAATTTTTGTAGTACATTGCCGTGGATTTTAAGTGATTTTACATCAGAGGCAAATGTAAGAGAAAACGTAGCTTATCTAATTTGTAAAGGGTATAAAAATGTTATTCCGTTTAAATTTAAAGAGAAAGAAAAAGAAGAGGAGTTTAACTGGGACTATGTAAATTTACATAAAATTTGACTTTATAGAACTAATGACTAGCTAATATACAACAGACAGGACAGTGATAATGCTTGATTTTGATAATAGCAGTCAGAACCATCTGTTTAATAAATATTAAAAATAGAAAAAAGAATAAAAGAAAAGCGAAAAACTGTAATTTTTAAACAGTTTTTCGCTTTTTCTCAATCCTTGCGTAAATGAACAATGTTTCTTGCAGTTCTCTTATTTTCATCTACGATTTCCGCATAATGACGGCGGGTAGTATTGACATCCGCATGTCCTAAAACATCCGCAACCAGATAAATATCCTTGCTTTCCTGATACAGATTCGTACCGTATGTACTGCGCAGTTTATGTGGTGTAATATGTTTTACGGTCGTAACAGTAGAAGCATACTTTTTCACTAAGAGCTCCACAGACCGCACACACAGTCTTTTTCCAATAGAAGACAAGAACAGGGCATTTTCATGACCTTCTTTGGGATTTAGTTCTTTGCGTTCTTCCATATAGGCTGACAAAGCCTCCTCAACCTCATCACCGAAATAGACAAAACTTTCGGCACCGCCTTTCCGGATGACTTTGATTCGGTCATTGTCAAAATCAACATCATTCATATCAAGCCCGACACATTCCGATACACGGATTCCCGTCCCAAGCATCAGTGTAAGCAGCG
>ERZ773173.516-NODE-516-length-45381-cov-5.826987_pt1 | contig 45381 bp, 38 predicted proteins | sample MGYA00580535_ERZ773173 | MGnify/ENA primary metagenome ERZ773173 (study PRJEB29015, sample SAMEA2737856) | human gut metagenome | biome: human gut; feature: human-associated habitat; material: faeces | place: China | collected 2012 ...
AAGCCGAAACGTTCGGCGTGCTCAATGATCATTACCGAGGCGTTGGGGACATCTACACCGACTTCAATGACGGTCGTAGCGACCAGAATATCGGTTTCACCGGCACAGAACGCATTCATCACACTTTGTTTCTCTTCAGGTGTCATGGCACCGTGTAGCAGAGCGATGCGGCAGTTTGGAAGCTCTTTTTGAAGAGCATCATGACGTAGGGTTGCGGCGGTGAGGTCGGACTTTTCACTGTCTTCGATCAGCGGGCACACCCAGTAAATCTGTGAGCCGGCTGATACGGCTCGTTGAACAGCAGACGTGACTTCGGCAGTGCGATCCATACTGATGAGCGTAGTGACAATCGGGGTGCGCCCCGGAGGCAATTCATCAATTACGGAAACATCAATATCGGCGAGATAGCTCATCGCTAGCGTTCGCGGAATGGGCGTTGCCGAGAGCATGAGCAAATGCGGAAGTGTGCCTTCTTGAACAGCATTTCTGAGCTTTAAGCGTTGCTCAACGCCAAAACGATGTTGTTCGTCGACGATCGAGAGCCCAAGTTTGTGAAACTTTACGGTTTCCTGAATGAGTGCATGCGTGCCGATGACGACTTGAGCTTGACCTGAGGCGACCATTTCCTGGCGAAGTGCTTTTTCTTTGGCTCTCAGTGATCCGATGAGTAGGATCACTTGTACGCCGAGTGGTTCAAGCAACGGCTTGAGTTTCAGGAAGTGCTGTTCGGCAAGAATTTCGGTGGGAGCCATGAGAGCCGCTTGATAACCGCTGTCCACAGCTTGAAGCGCAGAGAGTGCCGCTACGATGGTTTTGCCGCATCCGACGTCGCCCTGAACGAGGCGATTCATAGGCGTATTGCGGACCAAGTCGGCATAAATTTCGTCGAGAACTCGATTTTGTGCACCCGTCAAAGCAAAGGGAAGACGCGCGATGAATTCATTACGCAAGGTTCCGTTCGATCCGAGAAGACGAGGAGCCAGAAGTTTGTTTTTGACTTCCCTTGCGTAGCGTAGAGTGATTTGTTGAGCGAGTAATTCGTCGAATTTCAGGCGCCGCCATTCGGGAGTTCGTCGTTCGCTGTAGGCTTCGTAGTTGGCACCCGGATTCGGATGGTGCAGACTCTTAAGAGCATTTCGCAGCGAAGGCAACGATAAAGCTTGGGTGAAACTTGACGGGACAATATCGGTGAGATCGACATCGAGCATGGCTCGGTCGATGCGTTTTCTCAACCATGTCTGCGTGATATGTTCTCCGGCCGGGTAAACGGGCGTGAGAGTTGAGGGCAGATCAGATGTATCGGAGATCGGATCTTTGATTTTAGGGTGCAGCATCTGCAATGCGCCGCCGAATTGAGCGGGTTGCTGTTGCACCTGTCCGGCAAGTCTCAGTTCAGTACCGCTCTTAAAGCGCTCACGCATTTTCGGGTAAAAATGAAGAAAGCGGATTTCGATGGTTCCGGTTCCGTCCGAAACAGTGGCGATGAGCTGCATGAAACGACCGCCTTGAGTACGACTCGAAGTGACAGTGGCTTGAATTTGAGCCCAGTCGCCCGCTTTGAGGTCGCAGACTCGGGTAATTCGAGTCTCGTCCTCATAGCGAAGCGGAAGATGAAGAACAAAATCCCAATCGTTGACCAAGCCCAAGCGAGCGACACGCTCTGCAGTAGAGATTGATTCTGCTTTTCTTTTCACAGGTTTCGAATTAGCAGTTGAATTTGTTGGGTTTTTTGACGTCTGCGGCATGGTTGACAACGAAAAGGTTCGAGTTTAATTGCCTTCAAAGGTTAATTACCGAGTATTGATATAGCTCGGAATCAATCAAATGACGGCGATCGCCTCGACTTCCACGAGTGCGCCCTTGGGAAGCGCGGCGACCTGCATGCAACTGCGGGCGGGGTAGGGAGTGGGAACATGGGATGCCATAACTTCGTTGACTTGGGCGAAGTCATTGATGTCGGTTAGAAAGATCGTGAACTTGACGACGTCGGTCATTTTTGCACCGGCTTGGGTTAAAACAGCTTCGAGATTGTCAAACGCACGGTTGGCCTGTGCAATCACACCTTCGACCATCGTCCCTGTGGCGGGATCTAGGCCGATTTGACCGGAGCAGTAGACGGTATTGCCGGCCTTGATTGCTTGATTGTAGGGGCCGACAGCGGCAGGTGCTTTGGTTGTCGAGATTACGGTATTCATGGTTTTTTCTCCAAAATACAGAAGCGGCAATTGGAATAGCCGCTCGGCTCATCCTACCAAAATCCTAGACTGATAGATTCTTTCAATCGGCAAATCGTGCGTGAGAGAAGTAACTTTGAATGCCAAAAATGCAATTGGAAATTTGTCTCGTTTTTAGCATTAAATACCCACTAATAGGTAGTTTATGAGGGTTTTGTGACAAAAATTTGTAGACATTTGATTAAATGCAAATGTTTTGAGAATTGCAAAGATTTCGGTAAGCTACTGTCTTTAAAGCGAAAAACAGGTCGTATAGGACAACTGTCCTAGGGTTTTTCCCGATAGTTCGGAGGAGGTAGAAAAACTAGACTGCGCACCGATAGAAGTCTGTCTTGGGTGTTCGCGCGTGTGCGTGAGACTGTTACTCTTTGTATCTCTGTAAAATTTGTCTGGGATATAACCCGACTTAGACTGACCCGAAACGGTTTGATGCGGCGGCATTGCTTTGTTTTATTGCAAAGCTTGAATCTCACGGTGCCGAAGCATGACGAGGCGACGTGCTTCGGCACGACTGCCTTGAGACTTCGACTGAAAGCGAGTCGGATGTGTAAAAGCGTCCGGCTTGCTTTGGGTTTTATCAGTGAGATTCTATTTTGCGCTGGCGATGTGAATTCCTGCGGGTTTACCATATCGGGCGCCTGCCGGAGCGGAAAAACGCCGCATTGGCAGAATCTGAGGAAGATGTAAGTTAATTGACCCTGCTGTTGAGAGCTCGACGAAATTTGTTGCGCTCTTGTTCAAGCGGATCCTCTTAACGGATCAAGGAGACCTTGAAATGAAGATTGTTTACACCGACGTACTGGTGATCGGTGGCGGTCTGGCCGGTCTGCGTATGGCAGTAGCTGCCAAGCGCCGCGGTCATGATTCCATCGTTTTGTCGCTGGTGCCTCCGAAGCGTTCGCACTCCAAGGCGGCGCAGGGCGGCATGCAGGCATCCCTGGCTAACGTCATTAAGGGTGTTGGCGACAACGAAGACATCCACTTCGCCGATACCGTTCGTGGCTCGGACTGGGGTGCTGACCAGGACGTGGTTCGCATGTTCGTGAACACCTCGCCGAAGGCTGTGCGTGAACTGGCTGCATGGGGTGTGCCCTGGAGCCGTATCACCCCGGGCGATCGCCAGGTGATTATCAATGGTGAAAAGGTCACCATTACCGAACGTAAGGAAGCTGCTGGTCTGATCGGTCAGCGTGACTTCGGTGGTACCAAGAAGTGGCGTACCTGCTTCGTGTCTGACGGCACTGGCCACGCCATGCTTAACGCCGTTTCCGACCGCGTGATCGCCGAAAAGGTGCCGGTCATTGAACGTGTTGAAGCTCTTTCTCTGATTCATGACGGCAAGCGCTGCTACGGCGCTGTGGTTCGTGATCTGATCACGGGCGAACTCTACGCTTACGTTGCCAAGGCTACGGCTATCGCTACGGGCGGTGCCGGCAAGCTCTTCCGCGTGACGACCAACGCTCAGATTTGCGAAGGCACCGGTCACGCTCTGGCCTTGGAAAGCGGCGTTGCCGGCCTCGGCAACATGGAAGCCGTTCAGTTCCACCCGACCGGCATCTTCCCGGCTGGTATTCTGGTGACGGAAGGCTGCCGCGGTGACGGCGGTCTGCTGCGCGACGTCGATGGCCATCGCTTCATGCCCGACGTTGAACCCGAAAAGAAGGAACTGGCTTCCCGCGACGTAGTTTCCCGCCGTATGGAAGAACGTATTGCTCAAGGCAAAGGCGTCAAGGGTCGCTTCGGCGAACACATCTGGCTCGACATCACGCTGCTCGGCGAACATCACATCAAGCACAACCTGCGTGAAGTGTATGAAATCTGCCACTACTTCCTCGGCGTCGACCCGACGAAGGAATGGATCCCTGTCCGTCCGGCTCAGCACTACACCATGGGCGGCGTTCGTACCAACTACACGGGCGAATCCCGTCAGTTGAAGGGCCTCTTCGCAGCCGGTGAAGCTTCCTGCTGGGATATGCACGGCTTCAACCGCCTCGGCGGCAACTCTGTTGCCGAAACCGTGGTTGCAGGCATGATCGTCGGTGAATTCATCGCCGACTTCTGCGACAAGCCTGAAAACGGCATCGACATCCCGACCTCTGTGATCTACGACTCGATCGCCAAGGTTCAGAACGAACTCGACGGCTTCATCAAGAATGCCGGCACGGAAGACATGGTTGCCATCCGTACCCGTATGCAGGACCTGATGACGAGCAAGATCGGCATCTTCCGTCGCGGCGAAGATATGGAAAGTGCCGTTGCCGAACTCGAAGACCTCCTCAAGAAGACCTACAAGGTCTCCGTCAAGGACAAGGCCGGCAACAACCCCGAACTCGTCTACGCTTACCGCACCCGTAAGATGCTCAAGGTCGCTCTGGCTATCGCCTGCGGCGCTGCTGCTCGTAAGGAAAGCCGTGGTGCTCACTTCCGTGAAGACTTCCCGGTTCGTAACGACGCCGAATGGCTGTGCCGTACGATCGCAACGTGGAAGAATGAAAACGACACGCTGCCGACGCTTTCCTACGAAAAACTCGACATCAGCAAGATGGAACTGCCGCCGGGTTGGCGTGGTTACGGTGCTAAGAACTACATCGATAACCCCGAAACCCCGAAGCGTCAGGCCGAAGTCGACGCCATCCGTGCCAAGATGGAAGCTGAAGGTGCAGACCGCTTTGCTATTCAGGATGCGATCATGCCGTTCCACGACCTGCTGCCGAAGCGCCTGCAGGGTAAGAACGAACGCATCGATGAACCCCTCGCTTAATTACTAGGAGCTGACTTAAATGAGTACTCAAGTGAAGAAGCAGCACCGCATGCTCAAGATCAGCATCCTGCGCTACAACCCGGCTGATCCCGCAAGCGTGCCGCACATGCAGACGTTTGAATGCGAAGAAGCTGATTCGATGACGCTGTTCATTCTTCTGAATGAACTTCGCGATCACCAGGATCCGACTCTTCAGTTCGACTTCGTGTGCCGTGCCGGTATTTGCGGCAGCTGCGCGATGCTGATTAACGGCAAGCCCGGTTTGGCCTGCCGTACGCTGACCCGCGACCTTCCGACCGAATTCACGCTCGCTCCGTTGCCGGCGTTCGAATTGATCGGTGACTTGTCCGTCAACACCGGCAAGTGGATGCGCAACATGTCTGAACGCATGGAAACGTGGGTTCACATGAAGTCTGAAGAAATCGACCTTCGCAAGAAGGAAGAGCCGATGGATCCGCAGCTTGCTGAAGACATCTATCTGCTCGACCGTTGCGTGGAATGCGGTTGCTGTATCGCCGGTTGCGGTACGGTACGCCTGCGCCCGGACTTCGCCGGCGGCGTTGCCATCAACAAGATCGCTCGCTTCCGCCTCGATCCGCGTGACACCCGTAATGACGGTGACTTCTATGATGTCATCGGTGACGATTCCGGCGTGTTCGGTTGCATGTCGTTGCTCGCATGCCACGACTTCTGCCCGAAGGATCTGCCCTTGAAGACCCAGATCGCGTTCATCCGTCGTAAGATGGCCGAACAGGGTATCAAGAACTACGACAAGGTTCTTCCGACGCCGAAGACCGGCAAAAAGATTCCGATTAAGGCCGCTTAATCGACTTCTTGATCCATACTCCGGTCAATTTCCTTTGGTTTGAGATCGGAGAAACGAATTCCGCTGCTCGAGTATGTTCGAGGAGCGGAATTTTTTTCTCCGTTTAATACCGAGATCTCTTGACAAAAGCCATCGTTTGGAGTGCGTGCACCAGAGAGAGAAAATGGAACCGGCAGTATTGTATGGTGATCAAAAAGCCGGTTGTTGCTCCGTTGCAGTCTTAATGCGAGCTATTGATCAAGTTGCCGACACCTACACTTAGTTAGGGGGATAGCGTTTATATATTGAACGAAAAATACCAGCAGCGACTTACCACAAAAGAGGTAAACAGCGGGCTACTGGTTGCTATCTAACGAATTTTTTTGAAAATCGACAAAAAATTTTCTTTCAAAACAGGATATTAGTTATTGACTCAGGAGGAAAGTCAAATCCAAACAACGAAACTGAATGTTGGTTCAAAATGTGGTACTAAGACGGGAAAAACGCAATAGGTTGTATGCAGTGAGACAAAAGTTGTAGAAAAAAGCAGGGTAGAGGAGAGGACTGGTTACCCCTATTGGAGTAATAAAAAAGACGAAGTGAGTCTTTTTTGACGCAAATCAGACAGTCAAAAACACCTTTACACATTCGCAAAAAAACAAGAGGATCCTGTTGGTAAATAGCAAAAAATGCCCCAAAATCAAGCATTTTTCAAAGCTATACGCTATCTAAGTGAAATGTTGTAGGTGAGAACGTTCACGGTAGGGGCTTCGAAAACCGACAAAAGCATGTTCCCATTTCGAAACTAAGGCGTATTATCTACCTCACAGAAAATTGGTGCGCGTCTTATGGCGGGTTCCACGGATCTGTTTCGAACGCTTCGCTGTTCAGACCACTTGCCCAAGGGGCATGGAACAGAGAAGGTTGAAAAATTTCGCGTCCGGTCGAACTCACGACAGACCGGTCGTGAACAACTCGATAAATTGAGGAGCAAATTTAAATGTCTCGCTTTGAAAGTGACTTCCTTGGTCAGCTCGAAATTCCTGACGATTGCTACTATGGCGTTCAGACGCTGCGTGGCAAGGAAAACTTCCACATCACGGAAATGTCGAACAACATGGAGCCGTTCTTCCTGATCGCCTATGCGTATGTGAAGAAGGCTGCCGCTCTGACCAACAAGGAACTCGGCACGATCCCGGCTGATGTTGCTGACGCTCTCGTGTGGGCCTGCGACGAATTGATCGCTGGTAAGTATCAGGATCAGTTTGTGACCGATTGGCTGCAGGGTGGTGCTGGCACTTCGACGAACATGAACGTCAACGAAGTGATCTGCAACCTGGCTTGCGAAAAGCTCGGTACGGTGAAGGGCGACTCCAAGCGTGTTTCCCCGAACGATCACGCTAATTTTGGTCAGTCCACGAACGACACCTATCCGACGGCTCTTCACCTGATGTTCCTGCTGCGTAGCAACGTGCTGCTCAAGGCTGTTGAAGATCTGGTCAATGCATTCTTCAAGAAGTCCGAAGAATTCAAGGGCGTGCTCAAGATGGGCCGTACCCACCTCCAGGACGCTGTTCCGATGACTCTCGGTCAGGAATTCCATGGCTGGGGCTTCACCATTCAGGACGAACTCAAGGTAATTCGCGAAGCTCAGGAACACCTGAAGACGATCAACCTCGGTGCTACCGCTATCGGTACCTGCGTGACCTCGCATCCGGATTATCCGGCAAAGGCTTCCGCCAAGCTTGCTGAGCTGACTGGCATCGACTTCAAGAACAGCGAAGACCTGATTGCTTGCACGAGTGACTGCGGTTCTTATGTAGCTCTGTCCAGCGCTATGAAGAGCCTCGCTGTCAAGCTCACCAAGGTTTGCAACGACATCCGTCTGCTCGCCTCTGGTCCGCGTTGCGGCCTCGCCGAACTGAACCTGCCGCAGTTGCAGCCGGGTTCCTCCATCATGCCGGGTAAGGTTAACCCGGTTATCCCCGAAGTGACGAACCAGGCCAGCTTCCTGGCTATCGGCCTCGACACCACGGTGATGCTTGCCGCTTCCGCCGGCCAGCTCGAACTCAACGTTATGGAACCTGTGATCACGTTTGCTCTGTTCATGCAGATGCGCGTGCTCACCAACGCTTGCAACGCCCTGCGCACGAAGTGCATTGATGGTATTACCGCCAATGCCGAACGTACCGCTCAGATGGTTATGAACTCTTGCGGTATCGTCACCCTCTTGAAGCCGCATCTCGGCTACAAGGTTTGCTCTGAAATGGCACACGAGTGCTATCACACGGGCAAGTCTCTGCACCAGGTTGTTGTGGAAGAACGCAAGCTTCTTACTCAGGAAGAGTGGGATGCCACGTTCAATCTGCAGAACCTGATTGCACCGAAGTTCGTTCAGTAACCTGATCGGAACTACGGGAATCCTTGGGGCGGTCTCCGGAATCCGCCTCAAGAGATCTGAAACTGCAGAGCGGCCGTGACTTTCGTTGCGAGCTGCTCTGTAGCATAAATAAAACAAAGTTGTTAACAACCCTTTGGAGATGTCATGGATATCATGCTTATTCTTCAGATAATCGTACTTCTCGGTGCGATTTTCATCGGTGTTCGCCTTGGCGGCATCGGTATCGGCTACGCCGGCGGCGCCGGTGTGCTGGTTTTGGGTTTGTGCCTCGGCATGAAGCCGGGTAACATTCCCTGGGACGTGATCTTGATCATCACCTCCGTGATCGCTGCTATTTCCGCAATGCAGCTCGCCGGTGGTCTTGATTACCTCGTCCAGATTGCTGAACGTATCCTTCGTTCCAATCCCAAGTACATCAACTATCTGGCTCCTGTTGTGACCTATGTGCTGACGATTTTCGCCGGTACCGGCCACACCGCCTTCTCGATGATCCCGGTTATCGTTGAAGTCGCTAAGGAACAGAAGATTCGTCCTGTTTGCCCGCTGTCTATCGCTGTGGTTTCTTCCCAGATCGCCATTACGGCTTCTCCGGTGTCGGCTGCTGTGATTTACATGACCGGTGTTCTGGAACCGTTCGGCTGGTCTTATCCCGCCTTGCTGGGTATCTGGATTGTGACGACCTTCATCGGCTGCATGCTCACCGCTTTCGTGATGACCATGATTCAGAACCTCGACCTCGACAGCGACCCTGTCTACAAGGATCGTCTGGCTAAGGGTCTCGTGAAGGCTCCTGAAGGTGCTCGCACCTACAACCTCAAGCCCGGTGCCAAGCTCTCCGTCGGTATCTTCCTGATCGGCGTTCTCTGCGTGGTTCTCTATGCTTCCGCTATTTCGCCGGCTGTTGGCATCATCAAGAACGTGGTTGTCGGCCGTGACGCTGCTATCATGAGCTTGATGCTTCTGGTTGGTTGCGGTATCACTATGGCTTGCAAGATTGACGTTGGTAACGTTGCATCCACGTCCGTGTTCAAGTCCGGTATGGTGGCTATCGTTTGCGTGCTCGGCGTTGCTTGGCTTGGCGACACGTTCGTGTCCGGTCACTCTGCCGAAATCAAGGAATTCTCTGCCGCGACCGTTGCCCAGTATCCGGCTCTGCTCGCTGTGGTGTACTTCTTTGCTGCTATGCTCCTGTACTCTCAGGCTGCTACCGCTAAGGCCATTACGCCTGCTGTCGTTGCTGCTCTCGGTATTTCCGCCAGCAACCCGGGCGACTCCTACATGCTGGTTGCTTCCTTCGCCGCCGTGTCCGCGCTGTTTGTTTTGCCGACCTACCCGACGCTTCTGGGTGCTGTGCAGATGGACGACACGGGTACGACCCGTATCGGCAAGTGGGTGTTCAACCACGCCTTCTTCCTGCCTGGCGTGCTCGCCATCGTGTTCTCCGTGGTACTCGGCTTTGCTGCTTGCGCAGTGTTCTAATTGCGAGTCAATGAAGCGCTTTGCTTAAAGCGGGCGCTTCCGACAAACAAATAGACAAATCAAGGATCCCTGTCAGAAATGGCGGGGATCTTTATTTTTTCGTTAACAACTGTATTTGGGAAAACGGTTCAAAATATTTCGCAAATTGATTCTCAAGGAGTAAAAACTCCTGAAAATCAACGAACTAGGGCAGAAGAGAAGGGTTCTAAGCCGACCCTCTTGACGCATTGACAATTGTTCACCGCAGGCCGCCTCTCGTTATCGTTTTTCCTATTTCGCGTGGTAGCATCAAAACCATTATGTTAGACACCGTCTCCACCATTGCTCTCTGGGCCATTCCCGCGATTTTGGCCATTACGCTGCACGAAGCCGCGCACGGCTACGTCGCTAAGCTCTGCGGCGACCGTACCGCCTGGGTACTCGGCCGCGTCACGATGAACCCGATTCGGCACATCGATCCGGTTGGGACGCTTTTGGTGCCCGGTGTTTTATTGCTCGGCAGCCTGATTAGCGGTGGATCAAGTTTGCTGTTCGGATGGGCTAAACCTGTTCCCGTTAATTTCCGCTTGCTGCGCAATCCCAAGACGGACATGATTTGGGTTGCCCTCGCCGGTCCTGGTTGCAATCTGGTTCAAGCTTTACTTTGGGCTCTTGCTCTGAAGCTTTTTATCGGCATGATGCCATCGCAAGCCGCCGCACAGCTTTTGTTCGATTTCTGCTACGCCGGCATCTCCGTGAACTTGATGCTCATGGCGTTTAACTTGTTACCGATTCTTCCGCTGGATGGCGGCCGCATTGTCTCGGGATTGCTGCCTCTTAAAACAGCAGTTGCCTATCAGAGGACAGAACCTTGGGGTATGGGTATCCTGTTGATTTTGATTGTGACCGGGCTTGTGAGTTATTTTGTGCGGCCGTTTCTTATGTTCGGCAGCTGGCTTGTCAACGCTATCTTCTGACGTTTTGCGAAAGGACTTTAACGATGGCTGCCGACCTGAGTACCAAAGCTGATTTGCCAAGCGCATGGCTCATTCGTTTTTCGCCATATCTTAAGACAGGTACCCGCGTTCTTGAGATAGCTAGCGGTAACGGTCGCAACACGCGTTTTTTGGTCGGACTTGGTTGTGATGTGACGGCGGTCGACATCAATCCTGTACCTGAACCGTTAGTAGGGGTGCAGTATATCCAACGAGATTTGGAAAAAGAGGATTGGTTTTTCGCTCCCGAGTCTTTTGACGCAGTCATCGGCATCAACTACCTCTGGCGTGATCGATTTGACGCGTTATGCTCCTGTGTCAAACCCGGCGGTTTTTTCTTGTACGAGACATTCACGCGACATCAGACAATGCTCAATTTCGGGCCGAAGAATCCTCAGCATTTTCTGCAAGACAGAGAGTTGCTGCATCTGATCCCGTCCGATTGGCATATATTGGCGTATGAAGACGGCCGTGCGGACAACGATCGCTATCTGCAGCGCATCGCTGCCGTCAAGCCGCGGCATAATGAGATTGAATGTCTGGACGTGTGTGCCAGACGCTAGAAACGAATTCGAAGCAGACACCCACGGGCGGCGGGTGTGATCAGCGCCGCCAAGAAAAAAAGGCATGGAGTACGACTCAATGGCCAATACAACAACTTTTACTGCTCCCGGGCAGCAAGCCGGTCTCAATGAGTGGCTTGACTACATCGGCAAAATCCATGAAAAACCCATGGATCTCGGTCTCGAGCGCATGAAAGACATGATTGCTCGCATGGGAATCGAGTTTACTTGCCCGGTGTTTACCGTGGCAGGCACCAACGGTAAAGGTAGCACCTGTGCTTTGTTGGAATCTGTCCTGCGTTACTCGGGGTATCGCGTGGGTATGCATACGTCTCCGCATTTGCTGCGTTTTAACGAACGTTGCGTGATTGCAGGCGATGAAGTCGACGATGACACGCTCATTGAGGCGTTTAAGGAAGTCGAGAAGGCCCGCGGCGATAAACCGCTGACGTATTTTGAATTTACGGGACTGGCGATTCTGCGCATCTTCCAAAAGGCACATCTTGACGCTGTGATTCTGGAAATTGGATTGGGCGGTCGTCTCGATGCGATGAACGCGATTGATACGGATTGTGCCATCTTGTGCAGCATCGGTATTGATCACTCGGCGTATCTTGGTGATACACGCGAAAAAATCGGCTGGGAAAAGGCGCATATTTTCCGCCATGGCAAGCCGGCGATTTGTACTGATCCGCAACCGCCTGAATCGGTGATTGAATATGCGCATGAACTGCTCGCGCCGATTTATGTGTGGGGTAAGGACTTTTTGACTTATCGCCACCATGGTATGTGGGACTTCGAGATGGACCTGCGGTCCATGGCAACGATTCATACGACCGAATGGCGCAATCTACCCAAACCGGCGATTTCAGGAGTCGCTCAGTTGCAGAATGCAGCGGGCGCTTTGGCTGCTCTGGCCGTGATGCAGGATTTCCTGCCGGTGACGCGCTCGGCCGTAGTCGAGGGTTTGGAAAACGTCGTCATTGCCGCCCGTTTCGAGAAGGTCAAGGAGTGTGATCAATACGGTGCCAGTGTCACGATTGACGTCGGACACAATCCGCAGGCTGCGGAAGTGCTCGCTGAGAATCTAGCGCGCACCACATCGCCAAAGGACAAGGTGTGGGCTGTTTTCGGTATGTTTGCCGACAAGGACATGGCTTCGGTTGCCAAGATCATGAACCGACATATTGACCGTTGGTTTGTAACGGGATTGCCAAAGCCACGTGGCGCCGAAGCTCTTGAGCTGATGGATGCAATGCAGGAAGGCGGTGTCGATATGGGCAAGGTGGTTACCTGTAGCTCTGTAGACGATGCCATTCGCAAAGCTTTGAAAGAAAGTCTCACTGAGGGGCCCGAGACTGTTAAAATTATCGGGTTCGGCTCTTTTGTGACGGTCACAGGGATTATTGAATCCCTCAAGCATGATCTTCGCGAAGAACAGCTTGCCGCAAGTCAGGTTAAGTAATCTGTAGCGGCAGCAACAAAAGAGGGCCCGTACCGGAGTATCCGGTCTGCGGGTCCTTTTTTTGATACATCGTCCAGTTGGTGTTTTTTATTGAACGACGTTTCGAGCGTTTCGGTTCGCATGATCGACAAGTTTCAAAAACTTTTTGGCCCCAATCCTCCTCGTAAAGGTGCTGTACACACCAGTTCGCCTATGGAAGATATGGATCTGGGAGCCGAAGACGAGGAGCACCGCAAACAAATTGCCCGACTCAAGAACAAACGTCGACTGATCGGGTTGTTTGCTATTGTGGCGGCTGTTGCGGTCGTTGCGCCGGCTTTGTTTGAGCCGAACGATATGTACTCGCAGCGCGGTGCCAAGTTGGAAATTCCTTCCTTGCAGGACAACACTGCAGCAAAGGTCGTACCGATCAACCGGAAGGAAAAACAGGTGCCGACAATCCCGACGGATCTCGCAACGGCAGAGCCTGCGGCAGCCCAAAGTTTGAAAAGCGATAATCCGGTTACGGCGGGTGCCAAGCAGTTAACAACGCCGGAACAGAAGTCGGTGGAGGCCAAGGCGGTTGCCAAATCTGAAGGGCAGGCAAAATCAGTAGAAAAATCGCAAAAAAATAAAGAAGAACAGAAAAAGGAGGTTGTAGCCACTAAGGCAACTCAAGGACCGTTGCAAGCTGTTTCAAACGGACGGTACTTTATTCAGGTTGTGGCTACAAGTCAGAAACAGTCGGCAGAAAAGGTAGCCGCAGATCTGCGAAAATTAGGCTTGCCTTCTTATACGGAGATTGTTCGTCGTCGCGGCAGCGACTTGTGGCGTGTACGTGTCGGACGCTTTGCATCGCAGGACGATGCAAAACGCGCTTTAGACATTTTGGCTCTCAATGCAATCAGCAACGGTGGCATTCATACGGAAAACAAATAGGCTAGAACACAAGAATGAATGAGATCGATTGGGTCATTTTGGCCGTTTTGTTTTTCTCGACGATTTTGGGTGTATCCCGTGGTGTTGTGCGGGAGATTCTCGCTATCGTCGGTTGGGTGCTCGGGATATTTCTGTCGTTGCGTTTTGCACCGGAGCTGGCTGAACTGATTCCGCTGCCGTCCGTGTCAATTCTGATTCGCACTGCTTTTGCGGCGGTGGGAATAGTTGTGGTGACTCTCTTTACGATTGGTATCGCCGGTAAAATTTTTTCCAAGCTTCTTGCCGCAGCGTCAATCAGTTTCGAGGATCGTGCGATCGGGGCGGTGTTTGGCTTGATGCGAGGCATTGTGATTGTCTGTGCCGTCGTTTTCGTTATGGGGTTGACAAGTGCTGTGAAGACGGGTTACTGGCGCAACTCCGTCTTAATTGTCCCCGCAGAGCGAGTGATCGACTTTTCGTTGCCGTATTTGCCGGCCACGATAGCGGAGATGCGTGCTAAGAAAAGTTTTTGAAGATAACGCCGGTCGACCGTTTGGAGGGCCGGCGTTAAATTTTTGATATTTTGAAAGCGAATCAGAGACCTGTCGGGTACAATTCGCGCTCTTTTTTAATGTTGCCTTGAGGAATAAAGGGAAATGTGCGGCATTGTCGGCATGATCAGCCAGAAACCGGTCAATCAGCGTATTTACGATGCACTGCTACTGTTGCAGCACCGCGGCCAGGACGCTGCCGGTATCGGAACTCTTGACGGGCTGACTTTTCACGTGCACAAAGCCATGGGGCTTGTGCGTGATGTGTTCCGGACGCGCAATATGCGTGACTTGACGGGGTGTTCGGGCATCGGCCACGTGCGCTATCCCACGCAGGGGTGTGCTAGCTCCAATGAAGAAAGTCAGCCGTTTTATGTGAATGCTCCCTACGGCATTTTGTTTGCGCATAACGGGAACCTCACCAACGCGCAGGAAGTTGCCGCCGAACTCTACAACCAGGACCGTCGTCACATTAACACTTCGAGTGATTCGGAAGTGCTTCTTAACGTGCTTGCCGACGAACTTATGAAGATTGTCCCGCCGTCGGGATATTTCACAGCCGAAGTGGCTTTCGAAGCCGTCAAAGGCGTACACAAGCGTGTTAAGGGGGCTTATGCGGTCGTGGCTCTGATTGCCGGTAAGGGACTGTTGGCTTTCCGTGACCCCAATGGCATTCGCCCGCTTTGCTTTGGTACTCAAAAGCAGGCTGACGGCACGACCGACTATCTGGTGAGCTCAGAATCGGTCACTATGGTTGGTCTCGAGTACGACTTTGTTCGTGACCTTGCTCCGGGCGAAGCAATTTTTATTTCCAAGGATCGTGAATTCTTCAGCTGCCAGTGCGCAGAAAAGCCGCAGCTCAATCCCTGCGCCTTTGAGTATGTTTACTTTGCACGTCCCGACAGCTATATCGACGGCATCAGTGTTTATGGTGCTCGTCTGCGGTTGGGCGAATACCTTGCCAACGAGGTAGCAGAACACCTGAATCTGCGCGATATTGACGTGGTGATGCCGATTCCCGATTCGAGTCGTCCTTGCGCGCAGCAGCTCGCCGAAAAGCTAAAGCTTACATACCGCGAAGGATTCATCAAGAATCGCTATGTTGGCCGCACCTTTATCATGCCTGGTCAGGAAATGCGCAAAAAGAGCGTTCGTCAGAAGCTCAATGCCATGCCGGTGGAATTTGCCGGCAAGAACATTTTGCTCGTCGACGACTCGATCGTGCGTGGTACGACCATGCGTGAAATTGTGCGGATGGCTCGTGAATCCGGAGCTAAGAAGGTCTACGTGGCTTCTTCCGCGCCCCGCGTGATGTATCCCAATGTCTATGGCATTGATATGCCGACTCGCTCTGAACTGATCTGCGGTCACGGGGCTTCTGCCGAAGAAGTTGCGCGTCAGATCGGTGCCGACGCTGTGATCTTCCAGACGATCGAAGGACTTAAGGGAGCGCTCACCGATCTTAATCCGAATATTTCCCGCTTCGATTGCTCGTGTTTTGACGGCGAATACGTTACGGGCGACATTGATGCGGCTTATCTGGACAAGCTCGAAGCCAGCCGTTCCAAGCCTGCCAAACCGGCAAGCAAGGATGACGAAGAGTAAAGACAACAAAAAGCCGACGCGCTCGAACAGGCGCGTCGGCTATGAGTCGATAGGCGCAGTCTCAGAAGAGCCTGCGCCTTTTTTCAAGCGCGATGCTGATCGCGCCAGCGAACTTTGATGCGATCAGCGATTTCGGCCAAACGGCGTTCACACTGAATCCAGTTGCGCTCAAGTGTTTCGTCTGTTTCTTCACACACGCCTTCCATTGAGGCTTTTTCAAACTTATGTACGCCAAGCTCCGTGAAAACTGCAATCACAGCCTTATCGGCGTGATTGAGTGACTCGCGGGAACCACCGGTATGAAAGCCGGAGCTTCCAGAGCTTTGGAGCAACACCACAAGTTTGTTGTGCAACAAACCGTAGACTCGTTTGGCATTGCGGCCTTCTCCGAAGGTGTACGTTTTGCCTTCGCGGACGATATTGTCGATCCAAGCTTTCAAAGGCGCCGGGATGCCGAAGTTGTAGACGGGGCAGGAAATCACGAGTACGTCGGAAGCGAGAACTTCGCCCACCAATTCGTCACTTTCCCTCAGACGTTCAATTTGCTCGGGGGTGCGGTGAGAGGCGGAAGTTCTGGCTGCCTGCAAGAAGGATTGATCAATCATTCCGGGCGGCTTGGCGGCTACGTCACGTTCAACGATTTTGACGCCGCGCCCTCGAATGGTCTCGCGCAGGATGCGAGCCATCTTTCGCGTATATGACCCCTGGTTCTCCTTGCGGACCTCAGAAGCGAACGCGCTTGAGTGAATAAAGAGGATTTGCGGCATTGAAACGACCCTTTCTTTTACAGCGAACTGTATGACAAACGGGCATACAGCCTAACAGACATAGTCGAAGAGAGCGGTGGAGTAGGTCGAAAAACCTGAAAAGATTTATTTCCACATAGGCAGAACTCCCCAATTTGACTAGGGAAAAGTACGGAGCTCTGATTCAAAAGATGCATTTTTGGCCTGTTGCGATCAATTTTGAAAGTGAATTGGCCTGTTCGCCTTTTTTCGTTTTTGTTTAGATGATGCCGTATGCCGTTTTCTTTTGATGATGTCTATCGTTCAGATGAAGATATGGCGAATTTTTAGCGAAATAGGAAGTGGTTGATTCTTTAAATGCAATCAAAGTGCTCTGTAAAGGCGGGTTGCATCATTTTGATCTGCGCCTCTGAAATACCTGCGGATTGAGCTTCGTCCTTCCAGCGGGCAATGATCTGAACTGTTTCATGAGTGATGTTCTCGGCGATATCCGAAGGAATGCCCCAGTCGGAAGAATGTTTCAAAAGCGCTTCAGGGGTAATGTCTCGGTATCCGTCGCCATAGGTGAGTGTCAGGTGGGTTTTGGAAAGTGACGGATTGAGATCAAATGCGGGTGCCAGTTCCCAGCCTGCCGGAGTGAAAAGAAAACCCAGGTTGCGCAGATGATCGTCTCCGTCGTGGATGAGGCATTTGAAGATGGTGCGCCGCCACAATTCTTCTTTTTGTTTTTCCGGATCGTGACAGATAGTTTCGATCAGTGATGTCAGGTCTCGGTAGCTGCGGGGGTCACGGTTATCTGTTGCACCGAGCAAGGCTCTGACGGACAGAAAGTGCAGACGAGACCCCGCTTCAGTCCTGTCAAAGCGCTTGGAGGCAAAGACGCGACCGAAAGGGTCGTCAATGTCAATCAGCTCAAAGTCCGGCAGTCGGATGCCGGCTTGTTGAGCCAGACGCGCGGTTACGTACTCCCAGGCACCTTTGTCTCTGTCATCGTTGATGCTCGGAAATTTGGCGATGCAGAGTTGACTCTGCTCGTTGATGAAACTTGTTTTAGGGCGAGACCCTCCGAGAGCCGTAGCGTTTTCTGCGAATTGCTCGAGACAAGCGGATGAGAGCATGTCGCCGGTTTCGATGCGACGAGCTGTTTGACAGAGTTCGGCCAAGTCAACCGTTGTTGGAGGCGTGAAGCGTCTTTCGCCGAGATAACGCCCGGGCATTTTTTCATCGACAAATCGCAGAGCCCCCATGCGGTCACTGTCGCAGACGAGTCTGAGAAGTTGAGCATCATCGACAGGAGCTGGGCGGACTTCATCTTTGCGCGCGCGAGCTTTGAGAAGTTCGGAAGCCACTTTTCGCCCCCAGAGATCCGGAAGCGAATCAACGATAAGGCTCGTCAGTCGTTTCCCTTCTTCTGCCACATCGGCGGGATTCCAGCCAGAAGATTTATTTAACACCGAGTGATTTGATTCAAAGGCGACCGATCCGTTTCGAAGAAAAACACGGCCGATGAGTGCAGAGGTGTGGTTTGCGTCTTCATAGCAGACGGAGAGAGCATTTTGCGACATCTTTTTCTTTGTTTTTGTTCAACTTTTTCTACTGTATGCATCGGCGCAGACAGTAGCTGTGCTTTTTGACGTGATGATGGCGCTTTTGTGACAAAACGAAAACGGCAGGCTCCTCGGAAAGGAATCTGCCGTTGACGAACCGAGAGAAGTGTCTCGGTTTATGTCGATGCGTTTGTCCGATTAGGCCAGACCGGTGATCTTGCCGTCCTTGACGTCAATGTGCATGGCAGCAGGGGCCTTGGGAAGCCCCGGCATACGCATGATGGCTCCAGTTGTGACGACAGCAAAACCGGCGCCGGCATTGAGAATCACGCGCTGTACCGGCAAATCGAAGCCCTTGGGGGCACCGAGCGCCTTCGGGTCGGCTGTCAGCGAGAAGGGAGTCTTGGCGATGCACACAGGCAGATTGCCAAAGCCCATGTCGGTGAGTGTCTTGAGGTCCTTCTTGGCGGCTTCGGAGAACGAAACCGAGCCGGCACCGTAGACACGCTTGGCGATCTTTTCAACCTTGACGGCGATCGGATCTTCATCTTCCACGGTGAAGTGCAGTTCTCTCTTGGAAGTAGCTGCGGCTTCAAGAACTTCCTTGGCCACGCTTTCGGCGCCTTCGCCGCCCTTGGCAAAGCCGTCGCTGATAGCAAAGCGAACGCCGAGTTCTTCGCAACGGGCGCGCAAGACGGCGATTTCGTCTTCCGGGTCGTTGTAGAAGTGGTTCATGCTAACAACAATTTCGGGGCCAAAAGCCTTGAGGTTGGCGACATGTGCGTCAAGGTTGCACAGACCGGCCTTGAGAGCTTCCATATTGGGTTTGCCGATTTCGGGCAGAGCCACACCGCCGTGCCACTTCAGCGCCTTGAGGCTGGTGACAAGAACGACGGCGGCAGGACGCAGACCCGCGTGACGGCACTTGATGTCGTAGAACTTCTCAGCGCCCAGATCGGAACCGAAGCCGGCTTCCGTAATGGCGTATTCACCGAGTTTCATGGCGGCAAGCGTGGCGACCACCGAGTTGCAGCCGTGGGCGATGTTGGCAAACGGGCCGCCGTGCACGAGAGCGGGCGTACCTTCGAGCGTCTGCACAAGGTTGGGCTTCATGGCGTCAAGCAGCAGAGCCATGACGGAGCCCGTGGCGCCGAGTTCGGCGCAGGTGAAGGCCGAACCGTCGCGTTTGATGCCCAGCACGAGACGATCGATACGGGCACGCAGATCATCAAGGTCGGTGGCAAGACACAAAACGGCCATCAGTTCGCTGGCGGCTGTGATGTCAAAGCCTGCTTCCGAGGGGGTGCCGTTGGCGCTGCCGCCCAGACCGGTCACGATGTTACGCAGCTGACGGTCGTTGACGTCAAGCACGCGGCGCCAGGTGACTTCCTTGAGATCAATCTGACGCTGGTGACGGGCGTTGTCGACCAAGGCGGAAATGAGGTTGTTGGCGGCGGTGATGGCGTGGAAGTCGCCGGTAAAGTGCAGGTTCACGGATTCCATCGGCAACACCTGCGAGTAGCCGCCGCCAGCGGCACCGCCTTTCATGCCGAAGACCGGACCGAGGGAGGGTTCGCGAAGCGCGAGAACGGCCTTCTTACCGAGTCGGTTGAGTGCCTGAGCAAGAGCGATGGATGTGGTCGTCTTGCCGGAACCGGCGGGCATGCCGGAGGTGGCAGTGACGAGAATCAGCTTGGCGTCAGCCTTGCGTTCCGGGTTGAGGGTGAGCTTGGCCTTGTCCCAGCCATACGGTTCAAATTCGTTGTCTTCCAATCCCCACTCATGAGCGAGGTCGTCGATACGCTTGAGTTTGGCGCTCTGAGCAATTTCAATGTCGGACAGCATCGGAATGTGACTCCTAAAAAGTTAAAAGACAAAAAGGTGAAAAAATTGATCGTTGTGTTTGTGCTTCAGGTACAGGGAGAGGGAAAAAGACCACAAACTCCCCTTGCGGCTCCAAGTGAGCCGGTGACAAAAAAGAACAGCGGGAGCTCAAGCCGACAATGGCGAGCTCAACCTTCATAAGAGCAACAAACAAGGAATCCGGGACGATGAAATTCGCTCGGTGACAGCATGTTGCGCGTCACCGTGTGAGAGTGCACCGAAATATGCCACAAAAGGATGCAACTTGCGAGTGAAAAAGCGCCGCCATAAGACGTACACAAAAAAAAGGATGTCTTAGATTGAGGTCGGGCCCGATCGGCGGCCGGAGAGCAGGCGCTGTAAAAGAGGCGCTAAGGGAAGCAAAGGAGACGAGCTGCAGGAGGGCTTCCTGCTGCGCTCGGGCCGCCAAAGCCATATCCGATCCAATTATCGCTCAGACCGATTAAATAAGACAGTTGATGGTTCCGTCGCAGGCTTCACCCACGCCCCATCCGATCATGCGGATGACAATAAAAACGGCAAGCCAAATAGCGATCCAAAGAAGGATTTGCTTCAAATGCGGCAGTCTCGGTGTTGTGTTGTTTCTCATAGCTCTCGATCCCGTATGTGTCCAAAGGGGCTAAGCGCCCGAACCATATGTCTTTCTTTGATTACATTTTCTCACATATGAAATACAAAAATGCGTGATTTCAAGGGCTTATGTCTGCTTTTCGGTACATTTTCAGCTGAATCGGAATTCACGTTTGAATTTCAATTTTGACGGCTTTTTCTTTGATAAGTCGTTGTTAGGGAAGCCTTCAGCATTGTGCGTAAACTCGCATTTTTGATGGTGTCAAAATCGGCTTTGTGCTCTTTATAATTGCCGCCGTCTTTCTATAGTGCAGCTTAAAAACGTCCGCAAACGGTTCTCAACAACTGCTCGTTTCGGACGGCTATTGGAGTTCTTGTTATGCGAATTCTTGTTGCGGTTAAGCGAGTTGTGGACTACAACGTAAAGGTTCACGTCTTGCCCGACCACTCGGATGTCGATACGGCCAACGTCAAGATGTCCATGAATCCTTTTGACGAAATCGCCGTCGAGCAGGCCGTTCGGCTGAAGGAAGCCGGCCAGGCTGACGAGGTTGTGGTCGTTTCGATCGGTCCCGATAAGACGGTCGACACGTTACGAGTGGCCATGGCGATGGGTGCTGACCGTGCGATTCATATCAAGCATCCCGACACCAAGATTGAACCCCTGGCCGTTGCCAAACTCCTGGCTGCTATTGCTAAGCGAGAAGAGGCCGCTCTGGTGCTTCTAGGCAAACAGGCTATTGACAATGATGCCGGTCAGGTGTCGCAGATGCTCTCGGCTCTTCTGGACTGGCCCGTGGCAATCAACGTCAGCAGTCTGCAGCTTGAAGGCAGCAAGATCATCTGCGTGCGAGAAACCGATACGGGGCTGATGAAGGTTGAAGGCGAACTGCCTGCCGTGGTCTCTGCCGACCTGCGTCTGGCCGAACCGCGCTACGTGACCTTGCCCAATATGATGAAGGCCAAGAAGAAGCCCGTGGATGCTGTTGAAGCCGCCGACGTGGCTGACATCGGCAAGCGCACGCTTGATCTGCAGGAAGTGATTGAACCGCCCGCTCGCAGTGCCGGCGTCAAGTTGAACAGTGTTGATGAACTGATTGACGTTTTGAAAAACACGGCCAAGGTGCTCTGATAATAGGAATTGAAGGAATATGACTATTCTTGTGATTGCAGAGCACAGCGATGCTCAGCTTAAGTCTTCGACTCTGAATACGCTCAAGGCGGCTTTTGAACTCGGCTCTGAAGTTGACGTTTTGGTGGCTGGGCAAAACTGCGAAGGGGCAGTCAAGCAGGCGGCTTCTGTGACCGGTGTGCATAAGGTGCTTGTAGCCGAAGGCGAAGCATTTAATCACTGCCTGCCCGAAGCATTGACGGATGCTGTGCTGGCAGCTCAGCAGGCCGGTAGCTATAGCCACATCCTCTTTACGGCAGGCACGTCCGGCAAGGCCGCTATGCCGCGCACGGCCGCCAAACTCGGTGTGTCAGCTCTCACTGAAATTGCAGGCGTGATCTCCGCCGATACGTTCAAGCGCTACATCTACGCGGGCGGCGTTCTGGCTACCGTCAAAACCTCCGCAACACCTGTTGTAGCAAGTGTCCGTGCTACCTCTTTTGAGGCGGTTCCAGCCGAAGGCGGAAATGCTGCCGTTGAGAAGCTTTCTGTGACGCCGTCTTCCCGCGGATTTAAATTTGTGAGTGTGGAAGAAGCGGCAAGCGATCGTCCGGATTTGCTCACTGCCAAGCGCGTCGTTGCCGGAGGCCGCGGTCTCTTCGACGAAGAAGGATTTGCCGCTCTTGATAAGCTTGCCGAAAAGATGGGGGCAGCTTTGGGTTCCACCCGAGCCGTGGTGGATATGAACCTGGTACCCAGCGAAACGCAGGTCGGTCAGACCGGCAAGATCGTGGCTCCCGAGCTCTACATGGCTTTCGGTATTTCCGGCGCCATTCAGCACGTAGCCGGCATGAAGGACTCCAAAGTTATCGTGTCCGTGAACAAGGATGCTGAAGCTCCGATCTTCGAAATGTCTGACTACTATTTGGAGGCAGATGCGGTCGAAGTGATCAAGGAACTCACTGAGAAGCTCTGATCTGCTCGAATTGGCAGATCCATAATCCACAAGAGGCACCGGTGTCCTATACAAGTGATACCGGTGCCTTTGCTTTTTTTCAGACTTCCAAGATAAGGTCGGGCGAAGGCAGCAGGGAGGTTGTTTACAGAGAAGACGAGGAAAAAATGCGACTCGCAAAACTTGTTTTGAGTGTAACGGCGTTTGCTGTGTCGACAGTGTTTGCCGGAGATTCGCTGCTGAACTTTGATAAGACTGATCCAACGGCTACTTGCATTCTGACAGCCGAAAGTCCGTCGCCGAAATATGTCCTGATTCTTTTCCCGGGTGGCGACGGACGTGTCGCGGCGCACCTAACGGGCGGAAAGATTTTCTTCGGTAAGCGCAACAATTTTCTGATTCGCTCCCGTTTACTTCTGGCCGACAATGAGTTTGCAACGGTCTCAACCGATGCTTCGAGTGATCAAAAGCGTTTTTCTTTGCTGCTCGACAGAATCCGGCAACTGTATCCGCATGCCTCAGTCTGGCTGGTCTCAACCAGCAGAGGTACGCTGGCGGCGGCTCAAGTCGCCGGTAAATGTCGTGACCGTCTCGATGGTGTGGTCTTTACTGCGTCAATGAAAGAGCTCAGAGATATCCCATTGGATGCAATCAAGGTCCCTAAACTCTTTGTGCACCATGTTTCCGATGGCTGCAAGAGCACGCCTTACGATGCGGCCCGAGAACTTGCGGCAAAGCTAAATGCCGACTTCGTGACCGTATCCGGCGGAAAGACCAAAGGTAAGCCATGTCAGGCATTTGCGTACCATGGTTTCAATGGTCGGGAAGAAAAAGTTGTCGACGAGATCAAGAATTGGATCAAGGCGAGAGCCGAATAGCTACAGCCTTGGGGCCGCTTTCAACGTCGTACAGTATGTTTGTGCACGGCTGACGGTATTTCCAGGCACCGACTGAAGAAATTTTCTTGCTGGAAGGAATGCGACGGATTTTTAGGTAAGACCGATTTTGGCTTTGTACTTACTGATTGTGCCTGCCCACCAATTTAAAATTTCGGGATCAACTTCACCGTCGCGGCTTCGTAACACAAGACGTTCCGGAGCAAGCGCAAGCGTTGAATCGATGGAAGTAACCAAGTTCTTGTACGGCGACTGACCTAAAAGTAAGAATTTGGGCAGAATCGCCCAGCCTACCCCTTTTGCAGCCAAGCCCAAAGCCCATAGGCCGCTGTCAACTTCCCAATGGTCGTTGCAAATAACACGGGGTGGAGTTGCTTCCGGTGCTCTGGCGTGCACCACGATTTGTCGGTAGCAGCGCAAATCTTCAAGGGTTGGCCGAGAAAGGGAGGCCAACGGATGGTTTTTTGCGACAACAATGGACACGGGTGAGTGCCCGAGCAATCTCTCATCGCAGTGAGAAGATGGGGAGGATGCAAAAATCAGAGCCAAATTCATGCCGGCTTTGCTGAAAAACCAGTCTGCTTCAGAACCGGTTATGTTTTCAACCTGCAGCCGTACGGATGGAAAGCGTCGGGCAAACAGCCGCAGCCAGTCAATCATGACCGGAGCTTCCAGGACAAGATCAATGCCCATGTAAAGAGCAGGGGATGGCGTATCGGTAAGCGACAGGGCTCGGGTTTCAAGACGATCCGCTTCAGCCAGAAGACGTTGCGCGCCGACCAGAAGTTCAGTTCCTCTGGGTGTCAAAACAGGTTTGGGCGTCCGGTCAAAAAGCTTGTAACCAAGTTCGGCCTCCATGCCTGAAATATGCATCGACACCACCGACTGAGCCCGTCTCATTTTTCGTGCCGCTTCAGAGAATGAACCTGTTGCCGCAACGGCAACAAAGGAGCGAAGTTCATCAATTTTTAATCCCATGGGACAGTGCGCCTTTTAGTATCTATCAATTTATTGATGAATTCTAACTAGATTACTCAAAATTTTGATGAGAAAATTTCGTTATGACTAACTCTACGGAACAGGCCTATGTCTTTGAATTCCTCTCTCAAAAAGAAACCGATGAGCGCGGTTGCGACGCTTGATCTAAATTTATCTGCTCAACATTCTTTGCAAGATGCAAAGGCTGACGAGAAAATCCATGCGGGAAGCGGCAATCGAATGAATGCTGTTTCCGGAGCTGAACTTTGGGCTGCCCGCATCGGTTTTTTCGCCGGAGGTTTTACAGTGGCCTCGTGGGCTCCTTTGATTCCTTTTGTTCAGGCGCAATTGCTGTTGGAGCCCTATGTTTTGGGTTTCTTGCTGTTGGGCTTAGGAGTCGGTTCTTTTGTCGGCATGCCCTTGGCTGGTCGGTTGACGCAGCGTATCGGAGCTCGAAATGCGATATTGCTTTCCGGATTGGCGTCCTGCCTTTTGCTGGTGGTGCTTTCGCTTGTGCCAGGGTTCTACATTGAGTGCGCCGCACTTTTGGCTTACGGCGTGACACTGGGTTGTCTGGAAGTGAGCGTCAATATTTACGGTACGCATTTGGAAAATCGCAACCAAGCTCGGCTAATGAGCGGCTTGCATGCCGCTTATTCCATCGGAGAAGTTGTTTCGGCGGTAGCGCTTACTTCGTTGTTTGTGCTGGGGCTTGCTCCGGGGCAGGCCGTAGGAACGCTGATGGCCTTGCTGGCTTTAACGATGATTGTTTTGCTGCGGCGTATAGAAAACCATCCAATTGAGGTGCCCAGAAAAACAAAAGAAAAGCGCAGCAACGGATTGGCGTTTAACGGATCCGTAGCCATTCTTGCGCTGGTTTGTGCAGTCATCTTTCTGACCGAAGGCAGCATGCTCGACTGGAGTGCTATCTATTTGCGAGACTACGCCGGGGTACCTCAGGAAGTCAGCGCTGTCGGGTACACACTTTTTGTCATTGCAATGGCCATTTCACGTCTGATCGGCGACAAATTGGCAATGAAGTTCGGCGCTGTGACGATGCTTTCAATTGGCATCGGCCTGATGTTTACGACGCTTCTGGCGCTAGTGTTCTTCCCTTATCCGGCAAGCGCCATGGTCTCCTTGTTTATCATGGGGCTCGGAATTGCCAACATTGCTCCGATTGTCATCTCGGCTGCGTCGCGATCGGCAGCAATGGATAGCGTTAAAGCCATTACGGCTGTAACGACTGTCGGTTACGGCGGCCTGTTGGCCGGTCCTGCCCTGATCGGAGCGATATCTTCGGCGGTGTCGCTGCAAGGCGCTTTCCTTATGGTGTGTGCGCTTCTGGCTGTCAGTCTGATACTTGTCCAAAAAAATAAATCCGTATTTAGGTAACGCAGATGGTAAGACGTATCGCAGGATGCGTCTCACTTATGGCAGGTTACTTGAAGAAGGTAACGGGTTTGTCGCCGCTGGTACGAATGGCTTCAAGACCTTCCGGGCTGATTTGACCGAGATCGGCCAAGTCGGAACTCCACGGGAAGTCCACGAGGAATATCGCAATATTGCCCCAAGGCTTGTAGACAGTCATCGTTCCGCGCGTGATCTTAAAGTGGCGGGCGGCGTGTTCGAGTTCCAGAGCAGGCTTGGGATATGCAATACGTTCGTTGCGACCGAAGTTCTCAAATGTGAGCGTCATCGGCAGTCGGGCGAGGAAAGTGCGAGCGTCGGCGTTATCGGCCATTTCGATGGGATAGCTCTTGCCGTCAACAGAAACTTGGATGGTTTCGGACATAGCGGTTCCTGAAGAGAGTAGACCCAAGCAGACAAGGAGCGAGGCAAGTGGTCGATGGGCACGCATGGTGTTGTTCCTTTCCGATTGGTGTTTAGTGGACTTGCAAACATGCTATCGCGCTGCAAATGACCGGTCGAGACGGGCGGTATCAAAGGTTTGCCTGAAAAGTGCAAGCATGAAAAAGGCGCCTCTGAAAAGAAGCGCCTTGATTTCATGGCGATGGCTGTTCAGGTTATTTCGTACCGGTCGAGCCGAAACCGCCTTCTCCGCGCGAACTTGCTTCAAAATCAGTCACAAGTTCAAACTCGGGTTGCACGACAGGCAGCACCACCAACTGTGCCAGACGCTCGAAAGGTTCCAGAACAAAAGGCTCTTTGCCACGGTTCCAGGTGCTGATCATCAGTTCGCCCTGATAGTCGGAATCAATCAGACCCACCAGATTTCCGAGGACAATGCCCTTTTTATGGCCCATTCCGCTGCGGGGAATAATGACGGCGGCGTAATTGGGATCACCGATATGGATCGCCAGGCCGGTCTTTACGAGGACCGTTTCACCGGGATTGATCGTGAGCGGCTCATCGAGAAGGGCGCGAAGATCGAGGCCGGCGGAGCCCGGCGTTGCATAGCGCGGAAGGTGCTCGCGGATGCGTTCGTCAAGGACCTTGAGTGCAAGTTTCATTTTTTCTTACTGGTTGTTGGGTTGTTCAGCTTTTCAAGCCGTTTGAGCCGCTCAAGCTTCTGATGCTGTGAGAGCGCGCAAACAAGACCGCCGAATGTTACGAACATTCCGACAGGAATCAAATTTTGAAGGCTCGGCTCGGACATGCCTGCAATGATGAACAACACGCCGAAAAGCGCGATCACGCTGCCCGCAAGGCGCAACAGCGCAGGCATGGCGTTCTTGTTCTTGGCGATGAAACCGGGTGACGAGGAAGCCTGATCGGATTCGTTAGCGCGCCGCACGGTAACCATGCCCGGCATGTCGCTGTTGACGGAGACGGTTAGGCCGCTTACCTTGGCGTTGCCTTTTTCGATTTCCTTCAAAAACGCGATGTAGTCGCCGTTGTGAGGCTCAAGCGTTTTTTCGTTGAGTTTGAAGGCCATATCTACACCTCCTTTGCGAGGTCTTCGGCGATGCATTCGATGATGGTCTGCGCAAGCTTGTCTTTGCTCACGTGACCCGTGGCGACTTCCTTGTCGGCCGTCACGATCATCGCTTCGTTCATGTCGCAGCCGATGGCGCTACGAGCGTTGTTTGCCACGATCATGCGAGCGTGCTTGCGGATGCGCTTACCGCGAGCGTTTTCAAGCACGTTTTCGGTTTCGGCGGCAAAGCCGACGCAGTAAAGCGAGGGAAATTCTCGTGCCGCCTGCGCGAGGATGTCCGGATTTTCCACGAGCTCTAACGTGGGCGGTTCATCGGACTTCTTGATTTTTTCATCGGCGACAGTCTGAGCACGCCAGTCGGCAACGGCAGCGACGCTCACAAAGACATCGGCGCCGGTTGCCTCACGGCGCACGGCCTCGTTCATTTCCTCTGCCGAAACGACTGGCACGACTTTGACGCCGTATGGGGCTTTGATAGAAGTGGGGCCGGAAATAAGCGTCACATCGGCTCCGGCTTCAAAAGCGGCCTGCGCAACGGCGTAACCCTGCTTGCCTGAGCTGCGGTTGGTGATGCCGCGCACGGGGTCCAGCGCTTCATAGGTGGGACCTGCCGTGACAACGATGCGCTTACCCTGCAGGATCTTCGGAGAAAGCAGGCGCGCGGCGTGTGCGGCGATTTCTTCAGGCTCGATCATGCGGCCTGCGCCTGAAACGCCGCAGGCAAGTTCCCCGCACGCGGGGCCAAGTACGGCAAAGCCGTCGACTTTCAACTGATTGATGTTGCGCTGCGTGCTTGCTTTGGCCCACATATTGCTGTTCATTGCAGGGCATACGGCGACCGGGCAGGAGCTTGCGAGAATAACGGAACTCACCAGGTCGTCGGCAATGCCGTTGGCCGCTTTGGCAAGAATATTGGCGGTGGCCGGCGCAACGATCAGAAGGTCGCAGTTGCGAGTGAGTGCCAGGTGTTGCATTGTGCCGTCAAAGGCCTCGGTTTGTACCGGATGTCCTGAGAGCGCGGCAAACGTAAGCGAACCGACAAACTCTGTCGCGGCTTGCGTCATGCAGACGCGAACCGTTGCTCCCGATTTGACCAAAAGCCTTACGAGCTCACAGGTTTTGTAGGCGGCGATGCCGCCCGTGACAGCCACCGTAATGTTTTTGGCAGCCAGGCGAGAGTATAGCTTTGCAGTCATCGTGAAGCAGTTCTAGATTGAAGTCGAGTATCAGAAGACAGTGTAGACGTCTTGCCGGAGGATTGGATTAAGAGAGCTCACGGATCTTTTCGAGTACCGCTTCCACGTGACCCGGAACCTTGACGCCGCGCCACTCAAACGCGAGCCTACCCTGCGGATCAATGAGGAAGGTGGAGCGAACGATGCCGCGGCAGAGTTTGCCGTACATAACCTTGGGCTTGATGACATCAAAGGCTGTGCAGAGCTCTTCGGACTTGTCGCTCACGAGTTCAATACCAAGTTCCTGGCGGGTGCAAAAGCCTTCGTGGGTCTTGACCGAATCGCGGGAGACGCCGATTACCTTGGTGTTCAAAGCCTCGAACTGAGGCACGGCAGCCGTAAAGTCGCGCGCCTCCATCGTACAGGCCGACGTGTTGTCCTTCGGGTAGAAATAAAGCACCACCCAGCGGCCGCGTTGGGCTTGCAAATCAAAGTCGCCTGCCGTGGAGGGGCCTTTGACGTTGACGACGGTTTCTCCGATCTGAAACATTGTCAATTCTCCAAGAGTCAAAATTTTTGAGTGCGGTGAGTTTAGCAACTTGCACAGCCGCGATTGTTCTCAAATATTGCCGAGTGCAGATGCTTGACGTCTTGCGAAGTGGTATCTTTAGGAACCTCGAAAACTACAGAAGCCAAAAGGAAGTCTTCGACATGCGTTTCCAGCCCAACTTTCGCCGCATTGCGGCGATTCACGACCTGTCCGGAATTGGCCGGACGTCTCTGATGGCCGTCATTCCGATTCTCTCCACCATGGGCTTTAACGTGTGTCCGCTGCCAACCGCAATTCTTTCCAATCACTCTCAGTACCCGGACTTCTCTTTTTTGGATCTCACCGAAGAGATGCCCAAAATCATTGATCAGTGGGAAAAACTCGGCGTCAATTTCGATGCGATCTATACGGGGTATATGGGCTCGCCGCGTCAGATCGAGATCGTCTGCGGTTTTATTGAGCGATTTCGACGGGACGAGACGCTCGTGGTGGTGGACCCTGTCCTCGGTGACAACGGGCACCTTTACAGCAAGATGACGCAGGAGATGGTCGAGCAGATGCGTCGTCTGGCACGCCGAGCCGACGTGCTTACGCCGAATCTCACTGAAGCGTTTGCGCTCTTGGCTCGGCCATACAAGACGGACTGCACGACCGAGGAACTCAAAGACTTGATTGCCGAACTTTCCGAAATGGGACCCGATACGGTGATCATCACAGGGGTTCCGGTGCCGGGGCAGTCGGGACTGACATCCGTCATCGCACGCAGCAAATCCGATCTGCGCACCTGGAAGGTCACCTGTCCGTACTTGCCCGCACATTATCCCGGCACGGGCGACAGCTTCACGAGCGTGATCACGGGCAGCCTCCTGCAGGGCGACAGCCTTCCGATTGCGCTTGATCGCGCCGCTCAGTTTATTTTGCAGGGCATTCGCTCCACATTCGGGTACAAGATGGATAACCGCGACGGTATTCTCCTTGAGCGGGTGCTTCCGAATCTCAACACGCCGATTCAGGCGGCTACCTACGAGTTGATCTGACCAAGACACTGTTCACAGCAAAAAAACGCGTCGTGCACAAACAGACGCGTTTTTTGCCGTAAGGAGTATCAGCTCGAAAGAATTTACTTTTCGCGGCGGAATTCGTCGAACACGAGAAGTGCCGCGCCTATGCAGATGCAGATGTCGGCGACATTGAAAGCCGGCCAATGGTAGCCGAATGCGTGAAAGTCCAGAAAGTCTGTAACGAAACCGTAGACGAGTCGATCCCAAAGGTTGCCCAGGGCTCCGGAAATAACCAGAGCCATTGAGCAGGCAAAGAGATTGCGCTTAGCATGGCGCCACAGAAAGAACAGACACGCCGCGGTCACGAGCAGAGCAATGCCTGCGAAGGCGAAAATCTGCCAGCCGCCGGCGTCACCTAAAAACGAAAAGGCTGCGCCTGTATTGCGAACGTGACAGAGGTTGAAAAAAGGCGTGACGTGAACGAAAGCGCCGTAGGCGAGCGTATCGATCACCGCCGCCTTCGTGATTCTGTCGAGAACGAGAAGGACGAAGGCGGCGATCAGCCAGAGGACAAAACGCCCCGGAGCGGAACTCCGGGGTGTGGATCGTTTGATCTCGGTCACGACGCTTTAAGCCTTGCTGCGGACTTCGCCGTCACCGAACAAGTTGGTAAGACAGCGTTCGCACAGTTCAGGATGCTCGGCATTGTTGCCCACGCTCGGAACGTAGTGCCAGCAGCGGCAGCATTTTTTCTGTTCGGTGGCGGAGACCGTAATTTCCATGTCGCCTTCGTTTTTCACGAGTTCGGCACGAGAGGTCATCATCACAAACTTGAGCTCGTTGCCCAGGCCGGATAGAACTTCATAGGTCTCGCCGCTGGCCGCAATCGTGCATTCAGCCTGCAGGCTCGAGCCCACGAGGCTTTGCATACGCAGTTCTTCGATCTTCTTGAGCACTTCGGCGCGGATGTTTCGAATTGTCGACCATTTGGCAAGCAAGACTTCGGAACCCTCAACAGCGGGAACTGTGTGATAGAGCTCGGTAAAGATCGTACCTTCCTTGTTGGGACTGAAAATCGCAAAGGCTTCTTCAGCGGTAAAGGAAAGAATCGGAGCCATCAGACGCAGATAGGCCGCCGTGATGTGCCACAAAGCGGTCTGAGCGCTGCGGCGCGGCAGGCCGTCGGTCTTTGTCGTGTAGAGGCGGTCCTTGAGAATGTCAAGGTAGAAACTGCCCAGATCGTCGGTTGCAAAGCCCATCAAAAGAGTGGCGACCTGCTGGAAGCTATAGGTTTCATTTGCCTCAATGATTTGCTTTTGAAGTTCGGCAACACGAGCCAGAGCCCAGCGGTCAAGCTCAAGCATCTGATCAACCGGAACAGCGTCTTTGGTAATGTCGAAGTCGTTCGTGTTGGCAAGCAGGAATCGCAGCGTGTTGCGGATGCGGCGGTAGCTGTCGACAACACCCTTGATGATGGTCGGGCCGATACGCAGGTCGCCTGTGTAGTCGGTCTGAGCCACCCAGAGACGGCAGATTTCGGCGCCGTACTTTTCGTAGATTTCCTTCGGACCCATGGCATTGCCGCGGGATTTGGACATCTTCTTGCCTTCTTCGTCGACGAGGAAGCCGTGCGTGAGAAGCGCATCGTAGGGCGGACGGCCGTAAAGGATGGAACTCGTCAACAGGGAGGAATGGAACCAGCCGCGGTGCTGATCGCTGCCTTCAAGGTAGAGGTCGCAGTGAGGCTTGCCGTCGTAGACGTCTTTGTGCGAGCCGTTCATCACGGTTTCGTACGTGGAACCGGAGTCGAACCACACGTCGAGAATGTCGGTGGTCTTGTCGTACTGAGCGGCTTCTTCGGCGGGCATGAAGTCTTCGGCCTTAGCCTTCACCCAGGCTTCGATGCCTTCTTTTTCAACGCGTTGGGCGACTTCTTCCATGATTTCGAGCGTACGCGGATGCAGTTCACCCGTTGCCTTGTTCATGAAGAAGGGCAGGGGTACGCCCCAGTTGCGCTGACGCGAGATGCACCAGTCGGGACGGTTCTCGATCATGGCGTGCAAACGGTTGTAGCCCCAGGACGGGATGAACTTGGTGGCATCGACACCTGCCAGAGCCGTTTCGCGCAGGCTCTTTTCTTCGGCTTCGGTGTTGAGCACGCCCTTGGTGTCGGCCGTGGGCTTGTCCATGCGGATGAACCACTGAGCCGTTGCACGATAGATGAGCGGCGTCTTGTGGCGCCAGCAGTGCATGTAGCTGTGCTGGATCATTTCGCAGTTAAGCAGCACGCCCGCCACGCGCATCGTGTCAACAATCTTGGGCTGAGCCTTCCAGATGTTGAGGCCGCCGAAGAGCGGGAGCCAGTCGGCATAGACGCCGTTGCCCATCACCGGGTTGAGAATCTGATCGTTGGTCATGCCGTTGGCCTTGCACGAAACAAAGTCGTCCAGGCCGTAGGCCGGAGCCGAGTGCACGACGCCCGTACCGCTCGTGGCTTCCACGTACTCACCGAGGAACACCGGCGAGAAGCGCTTGAAGCCTTCGTGCAATTGGCTGAAGGGGTGCATGAAGCGGACGTGATCGAGATTCTTGCCGTTGGTTTCGCCGACGATCTTGCCTTCGAGCTTGTAGCGCTTGAGGCAATCTTCCACAAGGTTGGTGCCCAGAATCAGGTACTTGTCGCCGCAGTCAACGAGAGCGTACGACAGATCCGGGTGCATGTTAATGGCCTGGTTGGCCGGGATCGTCCACGGAGTCGTGGTCCAGATCACCGTGTAGCAGGGCTTTTCAATCTTCTCGCCCATCAGTTCTTCAACCTTGGGCTTGTCTTCTTCGGAAAGAGGGAAGGCGACGTCGATGGCGTAGCTTTCGCGGTCGGCGTATTCGACTTCGGCTTCGGCCAACGCCGAGCAGCAGTCAAAGCACCAGTTAACGGGCTTCAAGCCGCGGTACACGTAGCCCTTCTTCACGATGCGGGCAAGCGTGCGGATTTCGGCGGCTTCCGTTTCCGGGCGCATCGTCAGGTACGGATTTTCCCAGTCGGCGAGAACGCCCAGACGCTTGAAGCCGGCTTTCTGCTTGGCGACCTGTTCCTTGGCATAGGCGCGGGCCTTGGCCATCAGGTCGGTCTTTTCGAGCCCCTTGCCGTACATCTTTTCGATCTGGATTTCGATCGGCATGCCGTGGCAGTCCCAGCCCGGCACGTAGGGGACATCGTAGCCCTCAAAAAGCTTGGTCTTGTTGACGATGTCCTTGAGAATCTTGTTTAAGGCATGGCCGAGGTGAATTTCACCGTTGGCATACGGCGGACCGTCGTGCAGCACGAAACGGTTGCGGCGGTTTTTGCAGACGTTTTGAATCGTGTGATACAGGTCGCGCTTTTCCCAGTCGGCAACCCAGACGGGTTCACGCTTGGGCAGGTCGCCGCGCATCGGAAAGGCGGTATCGGGTAGATTAAGCGGGTACTTTGCCGTATTGCCGGCTTTATCGGCTTTAGCCATGTGTCAAACTCCAGGCCCCCTCGGGCTCTTCTGAAAGATTGAAAAGGAATAAATTTTGAGATGCGCGATAAAAAGCGCTGTCAGGAAGGCGCAAGCGCAACGAGTCGTTAGTTTACAGTCAGAAGCGCTTCGTTTGCTATAGGTAAGCTTGCTTATGGCGCTCGGCCAGCTTCTCGGAGTGAATCGGCTAAAGCGATACGTTGCGTGAATCTCTTAAGACGAATCTTTCTTTTGTTCCCTAAACACCCAAAAGATGTCTTGCTGCCTCTGCGTCGCGTTGGATGGCGGCTTTAAGTTCATCGAGTCCCGAGAACTTTTTTTCATCTCGGAGCTTTTGCACGAATTCGATTTCAACGATGCGACCGTATGCGTTGCCCGAATAGTTGAAGACGAACGTTTCCAGTAGCCAGCGCCGATCGGATGCTACAGTCGGTTTGTAGCCTAGGCTAGCGGCGCCACCGAAAACAGTGTCGCCGTCAAGCCCCTTGACGCGCACCGCAAAGACGCCATGCAGCGCGCAGACGGCCTTGGATCCGGGAGGCAGCATTGCGACATTGAGCGTCGGAAAGCCCAGTGTCCGGCCGAGTGCTGCGCCGTGAATGACACGGCCGGTGACACGGTAGGGACGGCCCAGCATGGTTTGTGCTTCATTGAGATTGCCTAAAGCCATCGCCTCGCGAATACAGGAACTCGACACTCTTTCATCCGATTGATAGAGAAGAGGGGTAGCAAGAGCCTCAAAACCAAAGGTTTCGCCCAGTCGCTTGAGATCGGCAAAATCACCCGAGCCGCCTGCGCCGAAATGGAAGTTATCGCCAACCGTCACCCAGCGGCAACTGATGCCTTCAGAAAGAATGTTGCGAACAAACGCCTCGGGCGAGAGCGCGGCAAAGCGTTTGTGAAAGGGCATGATGTAAACAGCGTCAATGCCGCAGCCTGCAATGGCAATCATCTTGTCGCGTAACGTGCTGATACGGGCAAAGGGCTCCTTACCAAAGAGCTCGCGCGGGTGCGGTTCAAACGTAACGACTGCGGCGGCCAGATCTCGAGCGTGCGCTTCCTTTGTTACCGCCCGAAGAAGTCGCTGGTGGCCGAGATGAACGCCGTCGAAATTCCCGATGGCAACTGCGCAGGGACGCTTGTGAGAGGGGCCGGGAAGGCCGCGAATGATTTGCATGCCGGTCTGTAGGGTGAGGGTTGCCTAAATACTGGTCAAGCTCTTGCGAAGGTTGTTTAGGATTATGCGCAGAAAACTTGCCGCCGCAGATTATACGAATGCGACATAGGCCATGTAAGGCAAATTCTTGTTTCACCGGAATCTTCTGCGGTTGCCGCAACTCAAGTACAATTGCCCTGCCATAACGGAGCGAGTGTCGACGGCTGTTTCGGCACTTCTTGTCTATTCGAGATTTCCAGTTTTCTATTAATCAGATATGTGTCAACCCGGTCTTGAGAAAGATTCGGGTGCATTTGCATTTATGAAAAACATCGTTGTTTTGATCTCGGGCCGCGGCTCGAACTTTGTGGCGATTGCTCAGGCCTGCGAACGGGAAAATTGGGCTGCCGAGGGTATCCGTATTTCTCTCGTGCTTTCCAACCGCCCCGATGCGGCCGGGCTTGATCGCGCCAAGGAAATGGGTATTGAAACGGCCGTGGTGGATCACAAGGCGTTTGATACCCGTGAAGCTTTTGAGCGCGCCATGATTGAGATCATCGACAAGCACAATCCGGACGTGGTGGTGCTCGCAGGGTTCATGCGTGTTTTGACGCCTGTCTTTGTCGATCATTACGAAGGCAAGATTCTCAATATTCACCCTGCTCTGTTGCCGCTTTTTAAGGGACTCGATACGCACAACCGCGCACTCCAGGCAGGTGTTCGCGTGCACGGCTGTACGGTGCACTTCGTGAGTTCCGAACTCGATGGCGGCGCCATCATCGGTCAGGCCGTCGTGCCGGTGCTGGCCAGTGACGATGCCGATACGCTTGCGCACCGCGGTCTTCGTCTTGAACACATTCTTTATCCGCGTGCCGTCAAGGCCGTGGCTTCCGGCAAGGTCAAGCTTGTCGACGGCCGCACCGTGACGGATGACGAAACGGCTAAGTCTCTTGCTGTTTTTGATTGCTGCGCTTGAGAAACACAACCATGGAACAGAAAACCAAAAAGATGCCGTTTGCGCCGGTTAAGGTCCGTCGAGAAAAAACGGAAAAGAAGCTTACGGAACGTCAGCGCGCTGCGCAAAAGCGTCAGGCTGAGCAAAATCGCAAGGCTGCTCCCGTCAAAGGCGTTCCGTCTGCAATGCGTCAGCAAAAACTCAATCCCAACAAAGTCCGCATCACCAATCTGATCGCGGGTGAGTTGGCGCGCGCTTTTGCGGTGATTCTTAAGCTCGATGGACCGGCTGATACGCTCATGAAGGCGTTCTTCAAATCCAACCCGAAGCTGGGTAGCCGTGATCGAACGATCTTGGCCGAAGCCATTTTCTATGCGCTGCGGCACTATTCCGAAATTGCCTGGCGCATGAAGCCCGTCAAGCCCGAGCGCGCTCCCAAGGTGGCTGCGTTCCTGACGTTGGCGATGCAGTACGGTGTCGAGAGCATGGGCGATCAGGTTCTCGGTTCCGAAAAAGGGCCGGTGACCAATATGCTTGCCTTGAAGCTCGAAAAGGCTCCGCCCGAAGTCCGTGCCGAGATGCCGTTCTGGCTGTACGAACTCGAAAGCAAGCAGTACGGCGAAGCCGCACCGCAGCTTTTTGAAGCTTCGCTTCAGGCAGCTCCTCTTGATTTGCGCGTTAATACGTTGAAGGCTAAGCGAGAAGACGTCATTGCGGAACTTTCCGAACACAAGGTAACGGCTGAACTCATGCAGTTCTCGCCCGACGGTATTCGCCTGACGGATAAGCCCGGTTTGATTCGCTGGCCTGTCTATCAGGAAGGCCGAATCGACATTCAGGACGAGGGCAGTCAGCTCATTGCGCGTCTTGTGGGCGCCAAGCGCGGCGAAATGGTGTGTGACTTCTGTGCCGGCGCAGGAGGCAAGACACTGGCTCTCGGTGCACTGATGAAGTCTTCCGGTCGTTTGTACGCTTTTGACATCAATGAAAAGCGATTGCAGGGGCTCACCCCGCGTATGCGCCGCGCCGGACTTTCCAACGTTCATCCGGTTGCCATCCGTGATGAAAAGGACAACCGAATCAAGCGTCTGCGCGGTAAATTTGACCGTGTTCTGGTGGATGCGCCCTGTACCGGTACCGGCACGCTTCGCCGCAACCCGGACCTGAAGTGGCGCCTAACACCGCAGGAACTCGATCGCATCAACGCGGTGCAAAAGAGTGTGCTGGAAGAGGCGGCGAAGCTTCTTAAGCCTGATGGCCGCCTTGTGTACGCGACGTGCTCGGTACTTCAGCGGGAAAATCAGGACGTCGTTAAGACTTTCCTGGAATCTCATCCGGAGTTTGAACTTCTGAATGCTACTGACGTTCTGGCGAAGCAGGGCGTAATGTTGCCAGATTTCCAGAAGGAAGAATTTGGTGACTTTTTTGTGATGTTGCCTCACCGCCATCACACGGACGGCTTCTTTGCGGCCGTATTACACAAGAAGAAAGCCTGATTCTTGTCTGAGCTGAAGTAAAACAGAGCCTTGTCGAGAGCGTTTCGGCAAGGCTCTGCTGTTTTTCGCAGAAAAAATGAGCTGATCAGTTTCGCTCGGTTATTGATTTTTTCGGCGGCAAACCGAATGTGCGCTTGTATTCGCGACTGAACTGATTGGGACTTGTGTAACCGACTTCGTAGGCAGCCTGACTCGCGCTGTAGCCGCGAGCCACCATCAGGTGCTGAGCGAGGAACAGGCACTGACGTTTGTGATACTGCAACGGCGTCATTTTTGTGACCGTCTGGAAATGTCGATAGAACGTCGAACGTGTCATGTTGCACATTTCGGCAAGGGCATCAATATCAAGTGGTTTACCTGTGTTTTGACGGATCCACTGAATCGCGCGATTGATGCGGTTGGCGGGCGTGTTTTGGCTGAAGAACTGGGACAGGGCGGCGCCTTGCGGGCTCATCAAAAGCACGTAAGTCAGTTCCCGTTCAATGATCGGACCGCGTGTAGGAAGTTGTTCAGGATTCTGATAAACCAAGCGCAATAGACGCTCGAAGGCTTCAACAATGTCGACAGTGGCCGGCATTGCTGTGAATGCATGCACAGAGTGCCCAACGACGACTCCTTTGTGTTTTGCGGCGATTTCAGGGCAAGTAGCTAAAAGGTCGGTTAGAACCTGAGGATCAAGTTCAACGGAAATCGAAACAAAAGGCTTGGCATCTGAGGCGCATGTCACCTCGTAGCTGGCAGGGGAGTCCGCCGCCGTCGTGCAGCTCGTGCCTTTACCGTACTCAATGTTTTGTCCGTCAGTCGTGCTGCGCTTGCGACCTTGAAGAATCAGACCGGTTGAAAGCGTGTAAAAAGTATTGGTATTGACAATCGGACAGGGTTGCACATGAAAGTGCAACCGCGGCATGGATTTGGGAGAAAAAAGAGAGGTACCGGTTTCTCTCCACTGATTCAGAGCAATATCCTTAAGCGCATCCAGACGGGTGCGAAGATCTTCTGACAGCGTAATCTCGAACACAAGAGAATCCTTTGTTTGTTCAGCCGAGCCAGTTGTGTTGTCACACTTGCATCGACAATTGGAAAGCCATAGCGTACTCATTCTGTACCCGCTATTTTGCGTGAATTTTGCATAATCGTCAGTAGAGACGGACGTCTGTTAGAAAATATTTCAGGCTGCCTGCCAAAGAGGAAACGCAGGCAGCCTGAATTGCCTCCGACTTTGTTATTTAGCCGGATGAGCAGCCTTTTCAACGACCGCGAGAGCGTTGAGCGTTCTCGGGTAGCCGAGGAGAGGTGCAAGCTGCAGACAGGCGGCGATCAAAATTGCCTCGTTGTTGCCCATCTTGAGGTTGCCGGCAGCGTGTGCTGCCATCTGAGCGGTGGTGTCGCCTTGCGCGGCCAGGTAGCAGAAGGTAACGAGTTCACGTTCCTGCAGTGACAGGCCGGAGCGAACATAGTAGTCGCCGAAGCAGTTGGCAGAGAGCCAGCGACGGATGGCAACGGTCTTTTCGGGGCCGGAAGTGGCAAAGCCCTTCATGCCCGCTCCGAAGATTTCAACCTGAGCGGCTTCACCCTTGACGACACGCTCGACATCCTTCTGTTCGGTGGTATCGGGAAGGGGGAGCTTTACGCCGCGCGAGGTAAAGACACGGTTCATGATGTCGACGAATCCGCGGACACGTCCTATGCCGAGATAAGCGGTGGCCTGATAAACGATTTCGCGAACCTGCGTGGGCGTTACGCCGGCGTCGAGCGCCTGCGGCAAACGGACCTCGAATTCTTCCTTTCCGCCGCAACCGAGCAGCGCGGCAAGAATGACGAAGTGGCGGTGAGCTTTACCCAGAATGGGCTCGACCGTCTTTGCGACTTCTTCCTCATCAAAGTACTTGAAGAAGCGTGCGTATTCGGGATCGGTCTTTGCAAGATCGGAAACAGCCGGTGCGGCGGCTGCGGCCGGATTGAGTGCGGACATGAAAACTGCTCCTGCGGCGAGTCCGGCGGACCCACCCAAAAGATTGCGACGTGAAAGAGATTTTTCCGACATTGAACACCTCGTGAAGGTCAGTGTTTTGTTGATTTCATTATCCGAAGCAGCAGGGCAAGTTGGGTGCCGAAACGTTGCACGATATTCTCAAGTCGCTGAGCTTGAGAAAATGACGGAAGAGGGGAAATGTCTCGTGAAATGAAACTGCAATGTCCGAAAAAAATCCTTTAAAATCAGCATGCAAAACATAACTACTATTATATTGAGAAAAATTCATTGCCAGTGTGCTATATATCAGAAATTGCCAAATTCAGTCACTTTCGGGGTATCTAAAAACTCGACTTGAGTGAGAGATAACTGCTAATATTTGAGCGAATAGCCCTTAAATTTGACATTAATCGCTAAAAAAAGAGCGGATATTGTGTTTGATGGAAACGTATCGACGATCGCTAACTTGAAGTCGCCCAAAGAACTGCGTTTGCAATTGGCAGAACGGGCTAGAGAGCTGAGACTGACGCGCAACATGCGTCAATCGGATCTTGCTGAGCACTCTGGCGTGACGCTCGCGTCCATACGTCGGTTTGAGAAGGAGGGAGAGATCTCACTCAAGAACCTGATGCTGATCGCCATTGCGCTCAATCGAGCCCAAGACGTGGAGCAGGTGTTCCGCCTCAATGAAGACATTGATCTTTTTAAGCCTGAACCCAGGAAGCGTCAACGAGCCAGAAAATGAGAACGCGCGTTCTGCTAAACCTGGAAGGAAAACATCGCTTTGTCGGTTTGCTGTCGGCAGATCGGATAGGAGCGTTGTTTCAGTATGCACCGGAATTTGTGGCGGAAGGTTTGGAAGTTTCTCCGTTATCGTGCCCGCTACGGGCATCGGTCTTTCGCGGCATTCCTGGATTCGTGAGCGACAGTCTTCCTGACGGTTGGGGAAATTTACTTCTGTCTCGCAGACATGCTTGTGAAGACAGGCGTCTTGCAGAAATGGCAGTATCAGCGCGACTCGCCGGCATTGGTAATCAGGGCGTGGGGGCCTTGGAATTCGAGCCGGAAACGTCGAACCCGAAAGAATCTTGTCGTCACGACAGCTGCAACACCATTGATCTCGATGCCGTTGCCGACGGTATCCGGGCTGTCCAAGCAGATGAAGCTACTGATACGGAACTTGATGAACTGATTCGTTTGAGCGGGTATGCCGGCGGCGCACGTCCCAAGATTGTGTGCCTGGTCTCTGATGACAAAAGGCTGGTTAAACCGGGGAACGCGCCAAGACCCAATGGCGCTCCGTGGATCATCAAATTCAGTAATTTGACCGATCCTGAAGACAGCGGGGCGCTCGAGTATGCGGTGTCGCTTCTGGCCAAGAGTGCCGACATCGACATGCCCGGAACCCATTTGTTCGAGTCTTCAAAAGGCGCAGGATGGTTCGGCATTCGCCGATTCGATCGTACTTCTTCCGGAAAGGTGCACATGGCAACTGCAGCCGGGTTGTTGCATTGCGATTTTCGGCAGCCTTGTCTTGACTATCAGACACTGATGGCGTTGACACAGCGTTTGGCAGGTGCCGGTGATTTGGAGCAAATGCTCAAGCGAGCATACTTCAACTTCGTCATCGACAATCGGGACGATCATGCGAAGAATTTTAGTTTCCTGATGGACGGCAAAGGCCGTTGGCGCTTGTCGCCTGCTTATGACTTGGTTCCGAACATCGGAGGTTTCGAGCACATGACCGCCTTGTTGGGCATCGGAAAGTCACCGGAACGTTCGCTGTTCATTCGTCTGGGAGAAGACTTCGGTCTGACTCGGCGTAAGGTGCAGGCCGCTCTAGAAGAAGTGGACGACAGCCTGCCTCAGTGGTTCCAACTGGCTAAGAACTGCGGAGTCAAAGCGCCTCCTGCTTTCGAGCCGCTCAGATAAACGCGGTCGGGCACTCACTCAAGCTCCGGCCGCTGATAGAACGTAATTCTTAGTCAAAGCGCAGGCAAGCGTTCATTCTGCGTGCCTGGAACAATGTTGCTTTCTGCTTCACATGTAGCAAAAGGTACAGAGAAAACACCGTAGTCTCTCTGACAGATGTTTTACGGCTTAGGTGGATTGCATGAACCGACGAGATTTTTTCGTTCAGAGCGCAGCTTTGGGCGCAGGTTTTTCCTGTGTAGGCATGAGCGCGGCTCAGGAAAATGCATCTTCTACTGCCAATTCTTTTACTTCACCTCAATTAAAGCGCAGGCATGCGCTCGATCTGCGTTCCCGGATCTACAACGATCGCCTTCATGCCGCGTGCTTCAATGGCCTTTTGACCGCGTTCGGTGCAAATGACCGTGGCGCCTTTTGCGCAGAGTTTTCCGTCGAAAAGAACCTTTTGCCCGGCCACGAAGGATGCCTTGGGCGTCTGGGTTGCGTAGTCGTAGACGGTGATGTCGGCGTCGGCTCCGACGGAGAGATGCCCTTTGTTTTTGAGACGCAACATGCGGGCAGGATTCAGGGACGTTTTCTGCACGAATTCCGGCAGACTCAGCACGTCGAGCTTCACGAGCGACAGCCCCTGAGACAGAATCACATTGCGCGGGATGCAGCCGCCGTCCGTGGAGATTGCGTCAACAACGAACGATCCGTCGTCTCGTTTGGCTTGTGCGAGCGCAATGCGCGGAAGCGGAGGATTGATATTGAAGCTGCCGCCGACGTCGCTGTCGGCATTTTCCCAGAGCTTGAGAGCTTCCTGTCCGGTGACCAGATCCGAATAGCCGCCCGCGTCGTAAACAACAAAGGCTTTCTTGGCCAACAAGGCCGCGCGTACGCCGTCTCGATCTTCCGAGAATCCGAAGTGACGCAGACAGTTGCCCGTGACTTTCGACTGAATCTTGCCGTCTGGGCCGCATGTCAGACGAGTGCCATTCTTGGGCGAGATGTAGCTTTCGCAGAAGATGTTCGGGTTCTTTTTAAGCAGATCAATGGCGATGCCGGCTTCTTCTATATCACTCTTAATGGCGCCGCGGCAGTAGGCGTTGATGTGCGCCAAATGCAGCGGATAGCCGTCGGCCATCTCAACTGCCTCGATCATGCCCTCAATGTTGGAGCCGTGCTCGGTCGTACCGGCGTGCCACGCGACGTAAGCACGACGCTCAAGAGCAGTTTTGATGAGTTCGGACGATACGGCCGGTGTCAGCGGATAGTGGCCGCCGAGGAGCTTGACGCCCAGAGCACCTTGTTCAAGGGAGACGTCAATGAGCGTTTCCATTTCGTGTTTGCTGGGTGTCGTCGACTTGAACGTAAATGGAGGCGAAGCAAACTGCAGGATAGCCATGTTGATGCCTGCGCCATACTGCGGAACGTTGTCGAGAATGTCGTCCAGTGGGCCGGCCATATCCAGACAAGTCGTGACACCGTTCATCGCGAGCATTTTCGGGCCGAACGGCGAGCCCCACATCGTGCCGAGGTGGACGTGACTGTCGATGATGCCGGGCTGCAGCACCAGACCGGTGAAGTCGATCACTTCGCGCGCGGAAGAGCCGAGATCCGGCCCCACAGCCGCAATCACACCGTTTTCAACGGCGACGTCGCAAACATCGTTGACGCCGTTGAGCGGATCAACGACCTGAGCGTTTTTCAAAAGCAGATCGAACATAGAAAACTCTCCTTGGGATAGCTATTGCCATATGTAGCTTAACGCTGTTGGATGTAAAGAAGTCAGGCACAAAACATACGAGTCATAATTGCACGTACATATTGAATTTTTGTCATTAGGCGAGTTTCAGAAACTTAGGAATTTTGTGTAGTTGCGTTTGTTCAAGTTCGGTTAACTAACAGCAGCCGATCAAATTTAGAATCGGGAGTAAAGGAGTGAAACGATGAAAGTAAAACTGGGAGTCTTTGCCTTTTCCTGTTTGTCACTGTTGATTGCAAGTGCTTTTGCCGCTGCGCCGGCGTGGCTTGATAAGGCTATCAGCGCCGAGGCTACCAATACCGTTGAGATGCGTCGTTATTTGCATGCCAATCCGGAACTCGGCAACCAGGAAAAGCAGACCCAGGCCTACATCGTTCAGAAGCTCAAGGAATTCGGTGTGGACGAAGTTCTGGTGGGTTACAAGAATTCGCCCACCGCTGTTATCGGTGTCATTAATCCCAAGAAAGGAGACGCCATCGGCCTACGAGCGGATATAGACGCCTTGCCGATAAAGGAAAACACGGGCCTGGCATTCGAAAGCAAAGCTAAAGGAAAGATGTGGGGCAAAACGTCTGACGTGTCTCACATGTGCGGTCACGACATGCACATGGCGATGCTTTTGTCGGCCACTCGTATTCTGGCCGCACACAAAGATGACGTCCCGCGCAAGGTTGTGCTGGTCTTTCAGCCAGCCGAAGAGGGGGATTCGATTACAAATCCGTTCGTGACGGATAAGCCGAAACTCTCAGGCGCTCGTGCGTTGGTTGAAGACGGACTGCTTGAACAATTTGGCATCAAGCAGATGTACGGTATCCATGTGATGGCGCGAGTCCCCGCCGGCAAAATGCTGGTGGCGCAAAGAACGGCTCTGAATTCAGCCGACGCCTTCCAAATTGACATCGAAGGTCGCCAGGCGCACGGCGCGATGCCGTGGACCGGTGTTGATGCAACCCTCACAGCCGCTCAGACAGTTGTCGCTCTTCAACAAATCGTTGCTCGTAACGTGAACCTCACACAAGGTATGGGAGTCATCACTGTCGGTAAGCTTCAGGCAGGGGAGACGGGGAACGTGATGGCGGGCTCCGCTTCTATGCTTGGCACGATTCGAGCAAACCACAATGCCATCCGCAGCAAACTTCTGGAGCGCATTCCTCAGGTTGCTGACGGTACGGCAAAAGCAGCCGGCGCTGTGGCAAAGACAAAACTCATTGAAATCTATCCGGTTACCGTCAACGATCCGGCGCTGGCTGGCCGTATTACAAAGGAACTGAAGGATTACGGTGTGGAAGCTCAGATTTCAGATTGGAATCCGGGTGCGAGCGAGGACTTTTCGTTTTACGCGCAGAAAGTTCCGTCTGTGTTCATGTTCCTGGGCGGCGATCCCAAAGACGCGAAGAACGCACCCAACAACCATTCTGACAAGTTCAGTCCGGACGAATCGGCAATGCCGGCTGGTGTGAGAGCTCACATCGCCGCGGCAATGACGCAGGTCAAATAACCTTGAAAACAACGGGCCGGGATCGAAGGTTTCGAAATCGGCCTAAAAAACGTCAAAAATCTCAAAAATTCAACTCAACATAATAGTAGTTATGTTGAATAACGACTAAAAAAAGAGGCAGAACGCATTTTTGTGACTCCGCCTCTTTTCTTGTTTATGTTCAGTTGAGATCCTCAGCTTACCTTACAACGCCAACACTGCTCAAATCGAGTGCAGAAATGTCACCGGAAAGAATCTTCATTACGTCAAGCTTGAGAGCTTCTTTCTTTTGTGCATCGGTCAGACCAAGTGCGTCACGTTCATTGCGGGCGCTGCGCGTTTCATGACGAGCGTCCATTGCGATCGTGAGCAACGCGTACCGGATGGAATTGCGTTGTATCTCATCTCCAATGTGGCTCTTGCTGATGCAATCAGCCAACCCGAACGCAGCATCCTTGTTGCCGGCACGCACGGCCGTGGCAAACAAATTGCAGGCTTTTTTCTCATCCTCAGGCGATGGATCGGACTTCATCACCAACTTGGCCTGGTTGTATTCCATCATGCCCGGTTCGGGTTGCGGCGCGAATTGTTCCCACAGCGCAGCTGCCAGAAACAGCACGAAAAGAACCTGGGCGGCTTTCTCTTGGTTGATGTTCTTCAGAGCGGACATTTGTTTGATTGGAAATGATGCAAAGATTGGCCGAGTCTAGCTCGAAATGCTCTTCAGAGCGACTCGGCCGGCTGTTTGTATGAAATAGTATTTGTTAAGACTGTATCTTTAAAAATACTAAATCAGAACTTTGGCATCATCGAGTGGAGTTTGGAAAGCCCCTCTTTCATCGTGATGTCCAGATCGGACGAAAAGCGCTTGTCGGTGACGGAGGCCTTGAACCAGCCGGCGGAAACCCCGGTCCAGATAATCTTGCCGTTACGCAGGTCAATGATGGTCAGAGGCATTTCAACACGGTTGCCCTCCGCGTCCACGTAGCCGCCGATCATGGCGGCGTCAACGCCGAGCACTGTCTGGACTTTCTTGAGGTTCTCAGCCTTTACTTCTTGCTTATTAAAGACGGCATACGAGAGATCACGACTAGCG
>ERZ773173.536-NODE-536-length-44476-cov-8.421670_pt1 | contig 44476 bp, 83 predicted proteins | sample MGYA00580535_ERZ773173 | MGnify/ENA primary metagenome ERZ773173 (study PRJEB29015, sample SAMEA2737856) | human gut metagenome | biome: human gut; feature: human-associated habitat; material: faeces | place: China | collected 2012 ...
GAAAACTTAGGATTTCAATGGCGCAGGACACCCTTCTTGGGTTTCCCGCGCACACTCTTCCTTTCCGTCGCGGAGAATTTACCACTTTATCGACAGTATTTGATTGTATCACAGTGCTTTTTTCTCCGCAATCCCCTTCTGTAAACTTTTACCTCTGGTTCCAAAGGCCGTTCTGCTTCAGCATAGCCTCGCACTGCTCTCGGCGGCGGGTATCGTAAAATTCGATATACTTCAAGGCGTAAATATCCGTCACGATATACCGCTCCCGCCCCGGCTGGTAAATGGTGATGAAGTCGTTGCCCACATCATAGAGGATTCCCTCCCAGGAAACCGTTCCCTGCGTCCCCACCAGAAACGTAGCCACTACATAGTTTCCCTCATTTCTGGCCAGCATGGCCTTGATGGAGCCGTTGTGGGCCTCCTCCACGCTGAGGGGGTTCTGGATCACGTTCTCTGGCAGATCTGTCCGCATCCCCGGCATATTGCCCATGGGCATCATCTGTCCACCGGGCAGGGTGACGTACTCCGATCCCTCCGGTGACTGCCAGGAGCGCGCATCACCGACGCTCCTTGCCTCCGTTTGTCCGCCGCCATTGATCTCCGCCTGCCAGTCGCTCCCGCCGGACGGGACCGGCGCTGTCTGGTAAGTATTGAAACGCTGCATAAAAACACCTCTCAAGTTCTATAATAGGCATCCGTTGGATTATAAAAGCAATGATCTCCAATGCGGGTCTGCCAGTAGCCCACCTCGGAGGGGAACCTGCTCCGGCACTGAGGGCCGAAGGGATTGTAAAACCACAGAGACTCTGCCACATCGGGAATGCGGTTCCCCGCGATGGCCCAGTCGGCAATGTCGAAGTGGATCTGCTCCGGCCGCATATTGAAAATATTCTGGGGGTTGTAGGTGCCCCGTTCCGTTTCGGAGGCGCACACGAACTGGTAGGGCTGGAAAATGATGTTGCGGATGCTGCCCCGGCCCACCCGGGCGTATTCCCCGCCCCGGGCGTGGACCCGGTTCATCACCACGCCGGCCACCGCCTTCATTCCCGTATCCCCTTCCCCGCCCGCCTCGCATTGGATCAGCCGCGCCAGCAGCTCCCGGTCGGAATAAGCCATCGTTCATCATCCCCTGTTGCGTTCGGTCCGCGATTCTGTTTCGCTGGCCCATTCTATGCGGACTGTGGACGGCAGGTGCTTCCCCTCGTCAGCAATAAAGAAAAACCGGAACGGCAAAAGCCGTTCCGGTTCCTATGCGGTCACAAATGGGTGCTTACTTCTGCGCCATGGCCGCTTCCAGTCCGCGGGCAAACTGGTCGGGGCAGGAGGTACCTCTGCCGCCGCAGTTGATGCCCTTCAGGCGGGCAATGGCCTCCTCTGCCTTCATGCCCTTCACCAGCGCAGAAATACCCTGGAGGTTGCCGTTGCAGCCGCCTACCACCTGAAGATCACGGATCACGCCCTGATCGTCCACCTCTACCGACATGGCCCGGGAGCAGACGCCCCGGGGCTGGAATGTATATGTCATATTGTGCTTCCTTCTTTCCTTATTCGTTTGGAAAACAGGATAACACAATTTTTTCTCTCTGCCAAGTCCGGTTTCCAATTTTTCTGCAAATATCGGAACCGGAGACGTCAATCCTGCCAGGCTTTTCCGTTTTTCTGCTCCAGGGTCAGCCGGTCCGCGATCATGGCGATGAACTCCGAATTGGTGGGCTTGCCCTTGGAAACACTAACATTAAAATATAACTAACCCCCCGGCATTTGCCGAGGGGTTAAATTTAGCTTTCCAATTTCCGCATGACGCTATTGTAAACCCGCTCGTTGACCACTTTCAAGCTGTCCATCAGCTCGTCCATAACCTCCCACGCACGGGCTGGGTCAACGTTAGACACCGCCCGGAGGAAATCGCTGTCAGGCGCGGGAGCCGCAGAATACGCCTCAACCATTCGAGGTTCCCTCACCGGCTCCCGGTTCTGGTTTTGGATGGTATACAGCGCCGCCAGCTTTTCATAGTTTGACCAGCTGGACTCTTCTGTTTCTAACCGCTTGATCCATAGCGCCACTTCTCGCTCGTCAATCATTGGGGCCTACCCCCTTAGTCCTCCATCATGTCCATTGCCTGGCGCAAAGCGTCCTTGATGCGATCGTCGTCGGTCTCCCGCATCATATCGTTGATCTGGTTACGCAGATGCTCGGTCGCATCCGTGCGGCTGTAATGGCCGCGAACATAATGTCTCCGGGCATAGGAGCTGCCACGGCTGTAGCCGCGCAGATCATCGTCCAGATAGCGCCCGGAATAGCCGCGCTCGTCCATTGCCTCGATCTTGTCGATGTTTTTGATGGTATCGGTCAGCTTGTGGGCAATGTCCAGATCCCCAGCACCCAGCTCGCCCTTGCGGATCAGCTCGTCAAGTTCCTTGCAGAGCATATCCCGCAGTTCATACATAGATTTCATTCCCATTGTGTTCTCCTTTCTCAGCAAACTCTGGTAATGATAAGGTTCGCGTTGCTCACGTCAATGGCCTCGCCACTAACGTTGCGGATGGACAGCGACGCGCAGCAGCCCTTTGTAACGTCAACGTACTCGGATGCCGCCACATTAAAAAATGCCCCCGCCGCTGCGGGCGTCACCGTCGCAACGGAGGACGGCAGAGGCTCACCGTCAACCGCAATGGCAACGGAGATGGGGCCGGGGGTCCCGCCGGTGCTTACGGCAATATTGCCGATAAAGTCCACCTTATAGCGGGCGCGGCACTGGGAGCAGTTACCACGGAGGTTAAACAGGCCGGAGCCTGCGCGGTGCGTCACAAGGCCCTTAGTGCAGGGGATCGGTGCCTCGGTAAAAAGCACGTTCTGATTTGCCGCCACAGTCTGCGTGGCAATCGCAGTGTATTCAGGCATAGAAAACTCCTTTCATAAAATCAGCGGCAGGGCTATTGCCCCGCCGCTTTGGTTTAGCATCGACACGGGGCCGATCATTTTGCCATTATCGGCAAAAAGCTACGCTATGCAGTTGTCAGCAGCCGCACCCGTTGCAGTTGTACTGATTGCCGCATCCAGTATACTGGTACGGAGCAGGAACGCTGAACGAGGGAACGGGGCGCGGATTGTAATACGCGAACTGTGCGCTAACATAGTTGCGCATATCAAGCGTCTGAGCAGACTGAGAGGCGGCGAGGTCAGCAGCAAAAAGACGCTGGTTCTGTTCAGCAATCTTCGCATCCTTCGCAGCGATCTCCTGTGCGGTCAGGCGCTGATCAACTCCGCGGAATCCGTTGTTCATTGCGTCGATGATGTCGCGCGTCGCGTTCTGCACCGTGTTCCGAGTATCGCAAGCCTGCGCCGCCATGTCATAGCGCACGCCCTCGATGCTGCGCTGGGTGTTGCAGCAGCACTCAGCGGCCTGCATCTGCATGGCAGTCAACTGCTGCATAAGAGCCGCCTGCTGGTTGGCGCGGGAAAGCTCGGCCTGCCCAAAGCCGTTTGCCATTGCCATGTTGGTGTTGTTGATGAGCTGAGCCTGCTGGTAAAAACCGTTGCACAGGCCATCGTTCACGCCATCAATTTTGCGTTCCACGTTGGCAAAATCGGACGTCAGCACGTAGCCATCCACCACGCCGCCGTTGCCGTTGTTGCCGAAGCCATTGCCCCAGCCACCCGCAAAGATAAACAGGAACAGAACAATGAGCCACAGAGCGCCGTTGTCGCCCCAGCCGAAACCGCCATTACCGCCAGCATTGGTGGGGGCCACAGGCATTGTCAGCATGGGAGCGCCGTCAGAGGAAAGAGACATAGAATAACTCCTTTCAGTTTTTTATTATCAAATCGTGGCCACGATGTTGATTACTTTATAAGTCCTTGAAACTGCTTCGCCATTTCTTGTAACTGGTTCAACTGCCGCTGGCTCATTCTGCCGGACTGCAGCAGCTTTTCTACCTCCGCCTTCGGGTCGCCATGAAACGAGGCCCGGAACTGGTTGAACTGCTGCATCATCTGCTGGAACCGGCCTACCGGCGTGTTCCCGCCGCCTAAAGCGTTAAAAAAGGGGTTAGCCATCAGCGTCAGCCTCCTTTACCTTCTTTTTGCCCTTCATTCCGTCCACGACCGCCGCCAGCGCGTCAAATTCTTCCCGCGTGACAAACTTCACCGGGTCTGCCGTGGACGCTGTACGGGGCGTTTCTGTGCGTTCTACGAGGTCGTAGATCGTGAGAGAGGGCTTGCCGCTGGCATCCGCCTGTTTGAGATACACCGTCGGTGCGGAGCTGTCCCACAAAGCCACGGCAGCATTGGGCGCGATCATCCAGTTTCGGGCCTCCTGTTCCCCACTAACCCACTGGACGCCGCTCTGCGCCACCGGGTTTTGCGGGGCCTGCGGCATCTGGGGTGTCATAGGCTGCATCTGCTGTTGGCGCATCTGCATGAGGTTATCCGGCATAGGCGGTGCGTAATAGGGATTTTGCCATCCGTAAGGTGTGTAAGCCATTTTAGTCATCCTCCTTGACCCAGTAATACAAGATGTTCTCGTTGCTGCTGTCCCAGCTGTCCCAGATCATGCCGTCCAGCACGCAGACCACATGGCCGGATAGAGCCAGAATATAGGTGCCTTTGGGGTGATCCTCCGCAAATTGACCCACCGTGTAGCAGTCCGGGCAGGTGTCCGGCACGATGTACCGCCGGTATCCGATGCTCCGCAGATACCGCCCCCAACAGGCGTTGGCTGACGGCATATCGCCGTCCAGATACCCTTGGATGCAGAGCCGTAAATACACCTCGCCCCACTCCATCCCGGTTGCCTTAGAGATCGCCCGCACGGTACAGTCCCCCACATTTTTTCCACAGGGATTGGGGTTGAAGTGGCTATACATACTCCCTCCGATCATCGTAGAGCAGCTCGATCATGCGCACACACCGTTCCAGCTCCGCCGGGTCCGTCTGCGCGATTATATCTCGCGCCACCTCTGCCGGATACCCGCAGGCCAAAAGCCGTTCATACATTGTGTGCGCCTCCTTTATGCCTCCATGATACAAAAAATCCGGACAGCCAAACTGCCCGGAAACTGCCTGTATTCTGCCCTTAAACTGCCCTGAAAATATTTTGAAAAATTCGGTTTAACCTATTGGCAATAGGTTAAACCTATGCTATACTTTAGGTACAGTAAAGGAAAGGGGATCACAAATATGAAACGAATTTTGATGGATACCTACGAAATCTTCGGAGAGAACGCAGAGGCCGCTGCCGATTACATCAACGAACAGGAATCCCGGATGATCTCCGCTGGTGCGGCAAATGAGTATTTCAGCGAGGACTACCACGAAAATATGAAGCGCTTCAAAGCCGAAGCCGCCGAGAAGTTCGGGGTAACCTTCAAGAGCCTGTTTTAAGCCATGCCGGACAGCGAAGCGAAGCGGGCGTGGGCCGCACAAAACACCACCTTCATCGGGCTGAAGCTGAACAACAACACCGATACCGATATCCTCGCCGCGCTGGAAGGCAAAGCCCGGCAGACGGAGATTAAACGGCTAATACGCTTGGGATTGGAAAAGGAAGGACGAAGATCATGAGCAGAGTGAAAATGGTTTTGAAGTGCGAGCACTGCGGGAAAACTTTTGAACATATCCACATGTGCCGCAATTCCACCGAGGCTGGAACTTATGAAGCATGGGCGCGAGAGAATATCACCACTTGCCCGGACTGCTACGCGGCGCAGAAGCGTGCGCACCAGCTGGACGCCGTTTCCGGTTACATTTCCAGCTTCAGCGAACAGCACCCCCTTCCCCAGATCACCGGCGTTTCTGAAAAGCAGATCGCTTACGCTTCCAGCCTGCGGGAAAAATTCATCCGCGATGATCTATTGAAAATCCAGCTTGATGTAAACCGTTTCTTTGAAATCGCGGACAAGATCAAGCCGGAAAACTGCGACGAAGCCGGGCGGGATCTCATGCGCAAGGCCGCAGCCGATGCCGGGAAGCCCTTTGAAATCTGGTTTGAAGCGTTCCGGGCGGACCGTCTCCGGCGTTATTTCAGCCTGATTTATGCGGCCGACGCTGCCAAAATTGAAACCATTTTCGCGGAATCCAACGCTTCCAAGATCATCGACGCGTTGAAATAAAAAACAGGAGGAAAAGCACATGATCGCACATCTTTACAAGATCCCTTCCACCTTCCGGAATGTTCCAGACGCGGCGAAGGTTCGCGCGGTTCCCTTTGAAAATTTCCCCGGCACCTGGCTGCACGCAACGCTTAATTTGCCCGACGGTCTCCGCGTGGCCGACTCAAAATACGGAGAAGGGGCCTTTATCACGGACTCCGGCGAGGTCGTTAGCGAGGCATACGCGGACCCCGAACAGATCAGCGGAAACGATCTGAAAGGCCGCGTTACCGTGCGGGACTCTTCCGGGAAATTCCTTGTTGATACCGTTGTCACCTGGCATTAAGTCTTCAAACTCAAAGAAAAAGCCGTGTCCGATTCGGACACGGCTCTTCTTTTTATCCCTGCATATCATCCGCAATCTTGGCGTAGGCACGCCGCCGGATCTTGGCAAGGCCGTCCACGCTGACGTGGAGCAGCGCCGCCGCCTGTAGGCAGCTCTGGCCGTGGATGTCCACCGCCAGCACCGCCGCTTCTTCGTCAGGCGGCAAGCCTACCAGCCGGACAGCCTGCGCCGCCCGGGCCGGGGCCATGGATGACAATAGCGCCCGGATTTCTCGGTGTTCTTTTTCCATAGGTTTCCCAGACTTGCAGAGCGCGGATTAACCGCGTGGATGTTGTTGCCATCTTCTGGCCCTCCTTTCGGTTTTATCCTTTCCAGTCAGCCTTGGCCTCTCTCACGTCGATATGACAAAAGCTGTCATAAACCCCCACGCCGCCCCAGTCCGGCATCAGCTGCCGTGCATAAGCCGCCACCTGCGCCGGGGTCTTGCCCCGTACCACAATGTCAGCCGCCGTGCCGTAGCAGTGCTGGCTGTCCGTCACACCGCCCACCTTGGCGTTGTACTGTGGCGTCCGATACCCACTGTTGATGGTCACAGCCGCGCAAAAGTGACTGCGGAGGCTCTGGAGCACCATCACCAGCCGGGGCGCCACCAGTACGGCATCGGAGCCGTCCTTGCTGGCAAATTCTTTCACTTTAAAGTTCGTGGACAGCTTCTTATCGCCGTCCTTCGCCTTGGAATAGGCGTTGATCTCTACCATAGGTTATCCTCCCAGATCTGATACAGCGCCCGGACCATGTCGGCTCGGGTCACGGTCTCCCCGGCGTTGGCGTCCGTCAGCAGGCCGTGAGCCTTGCCCCATACGAGGGCTTGATCTTCCGTCTTGGCAGACCGTTCCCAGAACAGCAGCATGGTAGGCACCTTCCGGGTGCTGATCACCTTCCCGTTGGGGAAAATGCCCTGCGTGGAGCCGCCGCCGTCCAGCATGAGGGCATCCACCACGCCCAGCCCCAGCAGCTTGTTTTGAAGCTGCTCCCGGGTCAGGCTGGTCTTGTCGCACCACAGGCATACCTTGCCGTTGGGCATCCAGCCCACCGCCGTCCGGGCAGCAGGCCGGGCCACGTCGGCGGTCAGGCCCCGGTAGAGCTTGGACCCGGCCTTAAGGATGGGCACGCCGGACAAAAACGATCCTCCCCGGTCCGTCAGCATCTGCGGCTTGCCGTCACTGCCGATGGACACGCCCCAGTCCTGGTATTTGTCCCGGCTGATGATCTTGCCGTCGATCACCGTCCAGCCCACCGGCTGAAATCTGCCGTTGAACAGGTATCCGTTAATAATGTGGGTGCAGCCGGTCTTGGCCTTGATCTGCGCCGGGGTCAGCTTGGCGGTGTTGTGGTAGATCTGCGCACGGGCGCAGTCAAACGTATCAACCATTGACTCTCACAGCCTTCTCAGGATGGCCGTAGACGTCCCACGTAACGTCATACACGCCCTCCGCACACTGGATGCGCAGAGTCTCACCGGCCTTCTCGGTATCGTACCGCATATAGTCATGCAGGTGACGCACGTCGGCGGGTTCGATCTCCGCAGGGACGAAGCCCTCGGCCATCTCAGCCTCGGTCCAGTTGGCCACGCCGCCGTCGGAATTCAGGTGGAAGTTGGCGCCGGCCTCCTTCAGCTCCGCGTTGATTGTCTCCACGGTCTTGCCGTTCTTCTTGCCCTCGTTGATGATATTCTCATAGATCTTTTCCATGATATGTACCCCCTTAAATTTTCGGTTGAGTCTTCAACCGTTTTTGTCCTCGGCCACCTTCTGGGTGCCGAAGTAAAATGCGATGACCGTGGTGAAGATGGTCAAAAACTCCGTCCCGGAAATGTCACCCCGCAGCGCCAGCACCGCGAAGATCACCGTCAGGGTGATGGTCACGAGGCTTTTCACCGCCAGCAAATTCCCCAGCCGTTTCTTGATGTTTTCCATAGTTTTACTCCTTTCTCAGCGGTAGGTCCTCCACCTCCGCCATGATCGTGCTGAGATGCCCGTTGCCCCCCAGCGCCTTGTACGCACGGTGCATCTCTCCCAAGGCTTCTTTGTCCGACAGGCTGATGGAGCCAGCCGCGATGTACGCCTGACCCAAATGCCGGACGCGATCCACCATGAGAACCTTCAAAGCCTCCACGATGGCATCGCTTTTGTCATCTTTGGCCCATTTCCGCTGTAAAATGGCAAGGATGATGGCGGTCACACCGGAGCCGGTGGCGGCAGTTAATACAATTTGTAGAATTTCCATTTTACATCCCCTTAAAAAGTTGCAGTTTTTAGGGTAATTCCGACTTGCTTTCGTGCAAGACAAAAGTCCGACTTGGTTTCGTGCAGGTTAAAATTCCGGCCATTTCCGCTCACAAATTGGGCACACCTGACGACCTTCCGGGATAACAGCCCCGCAGCATACGCAAAAGTTCATCGAACCAGCCACTTCCATTTTCCATTCGCCGAAGCTAAACCGTCAACTAAGTTAAGCAAGTTCAAGAATTGCCAAGATAAATTATTGTGACATTCTGAGCGCCCTTTGTATGGATTTTACCAGGTTCACAAGTTATCGTAACCGTAGAATTTGCAACCACAGGAATGACTACTTGCGCCTGTGGCAATATCATCCATATGCCAAGCTGCTCGAAATAAGTTGAGACAACAAGATATGTCCTCCAGACGCTTGGTACTTCAAATGTTTTTTCCTTAGCAGTCCCCGTGTCAGCAGCAAAATACGGAAACTTATCTGCCGGAGCAGCATAAATATTTTCTCTCGCCTGCTGTTGCTGCACGTTACTAAGATTTTGCGGCGTGTAGAGCACCGCACTGTCAGGCCCAGCCCCGATATTCCCCCTCGCCTGTGTCTGTTGTTCGGCACTGAGCGTCTGCGGCGTGTAGAGCACTGCTCCCTGCACGGTGTCCGCGCCGATGTTCGTCCGGGCCTGCGCCTTCTGCTCGTCGGTGAGGTTTTGGGCCGCATCGTAACGGACGAAGTTGCTGGAACCGCCCACGGGGCCTTCCGGGCCTTGCTTGCCCTCCGGCCCCTGCTTTCCTTCGGGGCCTTGGATGCCCGGCTCGCCCTGCGGGCCTTGCAAATTCCCGTTGGCCACCCACTTGCCGTGGACGGAATCCCAGATGTAGATGTTGTACGGAGGTGCGGTACCCACGCCGTACACGCCACCGGCCTTGGGATTAGGGACGGCGGCCTTGAGGGAGTCCAGCGTATCAAAGTAACCCAAAATGACGAAGCTGGAACCGGCCTCGCCGGGATCGCCCTTGTCGCCCTTTTTGCCGGGAGGGCCGGGAGGCCCCTTGATGGACGTGAGCGTGGTGAGCGTGAATGCATACACCCAGTTAGCCGTGCCCTTGAGGTACACCTTGCCGTAGTCCGCGGAGGCCGTGCTGTCTGGCAGGATCAGAACGAACTGGCCGCGCTGGACGTCCGTTCCGGTGAAGTCCTGGTTCATTTCGGTTACGCTTTTGTACTCCTTGGTGATGCCCACCGGCACACCGGCGGACGCCAGCCGCGCGTCGATTTCCTCGCCGGAGTAGGCGGATGTGTAATAATCTTGGATCTTGGAGAAAATTTCCTCCAAGACTGCGACTCTCTGTTCAAGCGTCATTGGAATCACCTCACACAATGAAAAGTTTGTTCAAGCGGTCGAAAAACAATCCGCCGCCCTTCTGTACCAGCGGGCCGCCACGCGTTTGTCCAAATTTGCGGTAATAGAGAATGATACAGCCGTCCGCGCTTGGGCCGCCCGGGCCGCCTAAACCGCCGGATCCGGGTGTGCCGGGGGTAATGGTGCCGTTTCCGTTCTTCACGGCAATTCCGCCGGAGCCGGCACCGCCGCCTCCGTAGCCGCCACGTCCGCCCCTGCCGTACCGCCTGGGCTTGGAGGGGGTGAGCGTGGCCGTCATGCCGTCCGCACCGGGGCCGCCGGTCACATCAACGGTTGTCTCTCCTGGCAGGCCGCGTCCGGAGGATCCGGCTTTGCCGTTGGCTCCCGCTGCCGGGCCGCCGCCCAGGCCGGAGCTGTACCAGCCGAAACTGCGCGGGGTGCTTGTTGATGCGATTCTGGTCATGCTGATTTTCCCATCGCTGCCAGTCACAGGGCCGGGGGTGAATGCGTTCCCGTCCTCGTCATAAGCAATCGTGCCATTGACGTATTTCTGAACGCTATCATCTGTGTACTCACTTACAGACGGATCACGTCCGGCTCCGTCGCCGCCAGGGAGGCCGTCCTCGCCGACGCCGCCGAACTGCTCGCCGGTGATGGGATCCGTGAAGCCAAAATCGGGAGCAGACGCGCCCGCCGTAGTCATGCCGTGGAACACCGTATCCGTGCCGTTTGTCCCGGGAAGATCGTCCGTGCTGAATTCAGCGCCCTTTCCGCTTTTCCCGCAATCATAGGCAAGGCTTTTCAACTGGGACACGTCGAGATCGCCCTCTACGATTCTGCCGCCCATGCCGCCCTTGCCGCCGGGACCGCCCTTGCCACCCAGCGCCAATGCGTAGCCGTCTACCCGATCCTCAAAAACCGGGTCCGTCCACGAGAACTTAGGCCCCGATTGGGTATTTTCGCCCTTTTCGCCGCAGCGCCCGCCCTGCCCGGCGGAGATCATCACATAATGGATCGTTGTGGTGCCTTCCGGGATCTGGAACTCGCCGGAGCCGGTGAGGACAACTCGCTCGTCAAAATACTCCGCAGATTCCGGCTGTGCCGGGGTGAATCCAACCAGCGCCTCCATGCTGCTTTTTAGCGTCGCACTCATAGTGGTGTCGAGGGACTGGATGCACGCGGATACCATCTTTTTATCGTACGGATGATATACGCTCACAACATGGCCCGGTTTCTCATGTCCGCTTACAATGTCATTAGTGATAGTTTCGCGGCATCGGTAATAGTCCGCAAGACGCTTCGCCACGGCGTAAGAATTCACCAGAGATACCAGTGTGGAATCCGTAACCGACTTTACGTTTTCCGCCGCGCCTGCCGTCACAGGCTGCGTGATTAGGCGGGTGTTGTGGATATACGCCTTGCCGGTCAGCGCGCCGGTGCCAGCGGAAATCTTGGCGTAGTTCGCGCCGCTTTCCAAAATGGTAAAGCCCGTTGTGGAGAGGGAGTGCATCGGCTCAGAGAATGTGATGATATCGCCATTCTGCGCCGTGCCGGAAAACAACTCCTTCGTTTCCGTCCCCGCTACATACTGGTGCTCTGTTACCGTCACGGCGGAGATGGGGTCGCTATACCCAACCTTTCCGCCGTTCAAATACATTCTGTTGCCTTGAATCACAGACGCCGTTCCATCCCACAGGGAATCAATGTGCAAAACGCCGTTTAGGTCGGTTGTTAAATATGCGCCAATTGCAAAAAGCACTTGCGCCAGGTTGTCCCTTGCACTTTTGCCTTGCCCGTTTGTTTTCGGCTGGCAATACGGGAGCCAGCCGTATAGTTTAACCTTCGCAAAAACGCTCTTGACCACAACTGGAACCGCGCCGCAAATATCAGACACAACTTCGAAAACAGTTTGCCCGGTATAAATACCGCCTTTGTGTGGGGTTGTTGCCAATAAGCCGACCGCAGACCACGCTACGATTTTGTATGCGGTTGCGCCTGTCCGCTCAATCGACCGCAAATAGTACGTCTGCATTGAAGCGTCAGAATCGTTTTTCCAAAAGCGGATAGCGTCATTTTTCTGAAACGCCATAATCGAAGGATCGTCGCATCGCACAATAGCTGTAAGTGTATCGGCAGAAATACTCTCGCAGCTTAATGACTGCTCTTGTGTGGGCGCAGCTCTTTCCGTTCGGGAAGAATCAAACATCCAATTTTTGTAGATGATCTTCATATCATTTCTCCGTAAACGCAAGCACCATGCCCGTCCAATATTCCGTGGCGTTCGTTCCCGCTCCTCTGTCGACGCCCTCCGGAGGGTCGCACGTCATGTTTGCCGTGCGATATCCTCCGCTTTGGGTGTCGAAAAAATATACGCTCAGATTTCCACTGTACAGTTGCTCGAGTAACGTGTTCAGCTGTGTTTCCGTTAGAGGCATACACGTGCAGGTGATAATTGCCTTGATTGCAAGCACATCTTCCGTAAAACTGCCGTCCAGCATATACCCCTCGTTTGGCCCTTTGATTTTTTTGTGTCCCACCTTGTAGCCGACCGGCGTAAAGTAGGATGTAAAATCAATGCCATTGATTTTGATCGTTTTACTCATGCGCCGCTCCTTAATGCCTCCGCTGCGTTGTACGGCACCATTTTTCGCGCCAATACCGCGCCGTCAAGTTCGGTTGTCAAATTGATTACAATACTTCCCACACCGCCGGTCGCCAATGCACCAACACCGGACGCAATAGAGTTGCCGATCGCCGCGACGCCGGAGGCTCCAAAATCGACTGATGCCGTTCCAAAGTCCATGCCAGATGCAATGCTACGCTTGATATTGCCGTATTCATTATCCCAGCCCTCACCCAAGCCAAGTGCCATGTTCTCGCCGATCCCAGCGAAGACGCGGGACGGTGAGTGAATACCGAGAACGCCTTTTACGCCATCCACAAGGCCGTCGAAAAAGCCCTTTACCATGCCTGTTAGCCAATCGCCCATTCTCTTGATGCCTTCCCAGATTCCTTTGACAAGGGCTATTCCGATTTCGATTGCGGCTTCGCCGATATAGCCTATGGACTGGATAAACGCGGATGCAAGGTTTTTGATAATCTCAGGAGCTGCATCCAAAAGCTTTGGTAGATTATCAATTAGGCCTTCTGCAAGCGCAACAATAAACATTGTGCTTGCTTCAATAAGGGCAACAAGTGTATCTGGCTGAGTCAATATTTCCGCAATCTGTACCACGCAATCAACCAACTGCGGTGCAATTTCCGGCATGGCCGAAGCAATCCCTTGCACCAAAGCAATCAGCATTTGCACGCCTGCGTCTAATAATTGTGGAATAACAGATAAAATTGCTCCCGTAATTTCAGGGGCCATATCCGCAAGTGCCGCAACAATTCCGGGAGCTGCGTCTACAACCCCCTGCACCAAAGCAGTGGCAGCACTCACAAGCGATGGCAAAGCAGAGCTAACAAGCGACGGTAACTGCTCGGAAATAACCGGGGAAAGCCGTGTAATTAAATCCCCAAACCCGGTAAAAATTTTTTCAATACGCGGAAGAATATTTTCGGCCGCTTTACCAACCGAATAGGTAAAGTTTTCAATCAGCTGGTCAAGGTCTGCGTTATCATCTGCAATTCCGGTTACAAGGTTTGACCAAGCGGATTTCATCATGTTAACACTGCCTTCGATAGTGCTTGCCGCTTCCTCCGCCGTTGTCCCGGTGATCCCCATTTGATCTTGGATCACATGGATTGCTTCAATCATCTTGTCGAAAGAAACGCTATTGACTGTGTCCGCTGTGACCTCGACGGTATCGCCCAACACCCCTGAATCGTTGATGAGCCGCGCCATTTCTGTCGCCGTGCCACCATAACCGAGTTTGAGGTTATCCAGCATGGTATAGTTTTGCTTTGCGAAACCTTGATAGGCATTCTGGATCATCTCCATACTTGTGCCCATCTTGTTCGCGTTATCCGCCATGTCAATGACAGCCTGATTTGCTACCTCCGCCGCCTTTTCCGTGTCGCCTCCAAGGCCCTGCAACAGCGATGCCGAAAATGACGTAACCGTGTCCATGTACTCATTGGCGGAAAGTCCTGCGGTTTCATACGCGTGGTTTGCGTATTCTATGACTTGATCGGCAGAGTTCTTGAACAGCGTCTCTACGCCTCCGACAAGCTGCTCGTATTCCGCGTATCCGTCAATGGATTTTTTTGTCAATACAGAAATACCAGTTGCCGCTGCCGTTAGAGCGGCTGCGCCAACTTTTGCCGCCGTTGCAAGCCCGCCTTTCAGCTTGCTTGCCAGTGCATCTGCCTTTTTGCCTGCTTCCGAAAAGCCGCTGTCAACGCCGCTGTCATCTACGCTGATTTTTACAAATAGGTCTAATAAATTCACGCTTTCACCACACTTTCTTGGTGATTTTCAGGAAAACGCCCGTGACATTTCGATAAATAAGGCGTATACTTTCATTAAAGGAGGGTTTTGCCATGATTAACTTTAACAACAATTCCGCATGGGACTTAAAGCCCGTCAATGTTTCCGAGGTTCGCGATGAGGTCAACGGTCTTCTGATTGAGGGTGAGGCCGTCGCCTGCGCCTTCAAAACGGTTCGCGACCAGCTGATTTTTACCAACAAGCGCATCATTTCCGTTGACGTGCAGGGCATTACCGGAAAACGGAAATCGTTCAGCTCCATGCCCTATTCCAAAATTCAGTTTTTCAGCATCCAGACCCCCGGCTTTGCCGAGCTGATCCCGGACAGTGAATTGGTCCTGACCTTCTCCAATGGCTTTGTGGCTAAATTTGAATTTAAGGGTCAGACAGACATTGGCGAGATCGGCAGAATGATTTCTGAATACGTCCTCAAATAACCGCCTCTCACGCCTCCCCACCCGGGGAGGCGTGTTTTACCGTCAACCCGCACTGGGAAACCACATCCGCCGTAATCTCCGCACAGGACCGTTTATCCCGCTTCTCCGGTCTGACGGCATCTGCATACCTGCCCTTCATGTAGCTGCCTCCGACATACCGCGCCGTATTTTCCGCTGCAATCTTTAGCGCATCCGTCACATATACCCGGAACGCCTTGTCCTTTGTTCGCTCAGCCAGACGCGCCCAGCAATATCTTGTAAACGCTCTTACTTTTTGCGGTCCCCGGTATTCCCCTGCGCAGAGCCAGAGGTTTTCTCGCTCTGCGCCGAGATAAAAAGCTCTCCAAACGCCTCATCTGTCAAAAGCTCTGTTGCGTCCCGCATTAGTTTTGCGAGATTCAACGTTCCTTTGTAGGCATCTGCGCTCACGCCCTCAATAGAGGCAAGGATAGCGATGATGTCGCCCTTGTGTCCCTTGAGCAGCGCAGGGAGCGCTTTACGCGCCCGCTGCATTGCAAACTCCTTCGCCGTCATTCCCTCGGGGATCTTTTCACGCCGAAACATGGCGGATGCCTTTTCGTCCTCTGCGATGTTGGCAATGGGGTCAATGATATCTGCGATAACATCAAACACCCGCTCGCCGTGAATATCGGAAAGTTTCATATCAGCCCTCCGCCGTACCGGCCTTAATGTAGATCTCAAAGGGGACCGTGTCCTGTGCCGCCATGGAGTAGTGGGCGGTATACTCAAACGCAAACTGGCCCTTTGCCTTGTCGCTGGTCTGCAGCTGGAAGCCGCCGGTGGACAGTGCATTCATCAGGTGGATGGCAATGAAGCCGCCATTTTTATCGCCGTTCTTGTCGGAGTAGTCGCCCACCAGCCAGATGTCGGCAAAGTCGGCGTCCGACAGATCGTTCCGAGGCGTGACCTTTCCATCGCTGGTACCCACATCGGCAGCACCGCAAAGGCTCTTTGCGATCTTGGTGTCTGCGTTGATGAACGTACCCGTCATCTTCGCCTCCCAGGAATCCAGCCGTTTCAGCTCCTTCATGTTCTTCGGGCAGTTGTCAATGTCCTCGCCAAAGTCCGAATAGGTCGGCGTTGCGGTAAAATTCACGCCGCCGGTAGTCGCGCCGATCTGTCCCGCCTCTCCGATGGTTCCGGTGGCCGGGGTAAAATCGGTAGTCAGAATACCGGCGTTGATCTGCAATTTCTGAAATGCGTCGGTAGGAATTTTTGTAAATTTCATAGTTTCGTCCTTTCATCAGTTTTGCGACAGATATTCCACCGTGATGTTGAGATACCGCCGCTTGATGTTTTTATCGCTCTCGTCCACGATGTTCTGGCACCACGGGGAGCCGCGCTTGATCCACATCGCGCCTCCGTCATAGGGCACGAACGCGCCGCCCATGCCGATGGCGTCAGAGATTTCCTGTGCCTTGGAGTTGGGGATTGCCTCGCTCTCGGTGTAATACCAGAGATTCACCGTCAGAGCGATTTCTCCACTTTCCCATGACCCTGTGATAAGCTCATAGGTCAGCCACGGGAACGTCGCGTCCTCCGGCACATTGGATGTTGGGTATGCCGGGAGGAATTGAGAAAACCACGCATGGAGCGCCTTATCCTTCGTCATTTCGGCAGCTCCTTTCGCTCCGCAGTGAAGAATTTAAGCGCCCGGATTGCCGGTCCGGCAGATTTCGGAGCTGCCTTTTCCTCTGGGTTTGACGTCACCCGATAAGTCAGCCCCGTTTCCCCATCCCGGAAATAATCGTTGTACTCAATGGGCACGTCCCGGTTGACCAGTGCGGAATACACCGAAGTCACGCCCTCCTGTTCCGCCCTCCGGGCCTCCATCGAGGTGTCAAGCGCCTGATAGTTGAGAAATTCCGCGCCCTCGGCCCACGCAACGATGTAACCGCCTGCGCCGTCCGGCGTTCGCGTCTTTTCCATCAGCACGCATTTGCTTGCGAAATCGTCCAGCAAACTCACGGTTCCACCCCCTTGAGCTTTCGCCAGTCGTTTAACCGGCCTCTAAAAGCGTCCTGCCAGCCGTTTAACGTTCCGCTGTCGCTTCCTGCGCTGCGTTTGGTGTAGGAGTAGCCTCCGAAGCTCTCGCTTTGATACGGGCTTGCAACGGACTCCCCGTTCTTTTCTTCCCACGCGGCGATATCTTCGGCAAGTGTAATCACAGCCTTTGGCACCGCCAGCGTCCACACCGTACCGGTAAATGTTTCATCCGTCAGGTCAACCGCCGGATACAGGTGCAGGCCATCGTTGAACACGGAACCGCAGATGCGGAAATATTGATTGGTTTGGAGAAAAGGCAGCGCAATGCTGCCATTCTCCACGGTGAACGTGCCCTCGTGAGTGTCCACAAGGAACCAGTTGTTCAAGTGCCGTAAGACCTGTTCAAGCATTACGCTGCCCCCCTATTTAGCCCGCACCGGCCACCGAAACGGTAGCCACGGCAATGCCGTCCAGATACTCAGCCCACAGCTTCATGCCCATGATGGCGTACATATCGCCGGTGGCGCGGCTGTAATCGCCGTCGACGTGAACGCCGATCAGATTGGTTTCGCCCTTCACGGTGTAGTTCAGGCCCAGCTTGGCAAAGTCGCTGTCGCTGGGGTCCACATAGTACAGGTCGATGTTCTCCACGGGCAGAGCAATCACCTTCTTCGAGGCGATGTACTTCTCGGGCAGCAGGAACAGAGTGCGGTAGCCCATGAAGTTCTCCACGTAGTTGATGCCGAACATGGTCTGCACGGTGATCTCTTTGTCACCAAGGTAATCGTAAGCGTCGATGATGTTGGCAAAACCCACCACCTCGGTCACGTCCTTATCCAGACCGGCAAACTTGTCCAGCACCTTGCCCTTAGCCATAGCCAGAGCACGCTGCCACGTCTTCTCGGTCACCTTCAAAGTGCCGGTACCGAGGAAGGTATAGAAGTCGGTCAGGACCTTGTTCTGCAGGGCCACGAGGAAAGCCTCGTCGGTCTTCTCCACGGCAACGTCAGCACCGTACTTCGCCACGCTCTCGATGGTCACGCTCTTGGCATACTTGGAAATGTCGATGTCGCCGTAAGCAACCGGCTCCACCTTCATCTTGGTGAAGGGGATCTCGTCACCCTCAGCCACGGTGCCGCCCTTGAGACCGCCGTCCACGCTGGCCTTGTAGGAAACCAGCTTCGTGCCGGGGGCCTTGCGGATAGGACGCATGATGCCCATGATGTTCCGCAGTGCGTCCCAGTTATCAGCGAAGCGGGACACGAAATCCACCTCACGGGCGGAAGTGGTAAACTGCGCGGAAGTTGTTACGTTAATTTTCGCAGCCATAAATAGCTCCTTTCAAAAATCAGTTGTTTTCGCTTGCCATCAGATCGGCAAGTGCTTTCTGGCGCTCCGCCGTAGACATCACATAGCGGCCCTTATCGTCCTTCTTGTAGATGTCCTCGCGGGTCTTTGCGCCGCCGGTGTTTGCCGGGGGATTGGCGGGATTCGCGCCCTTTGTCTGCGTGGTGGAGACCAGCCCCTTGTAGGTGCCATCTACGAGCGCATCAAGGGCCTTGGTGTCCTTGATCTTCTCGCCGTCCAGCTCCAATGCGGCCATTTCTTCGCCGCAGCCGCGCATAGCAAGGTCCAAATTCGCGCCGGTGATGTTTTTGCTCTCAAAGTAAGCCCGGACGGCCTTTTCCTTCGCCGCCTTGTTCTCCTTTGCCGTGATGTCGGTCTTAAAGGCTTCAAAGGCCGAGTGTTCCTTCTCGTACTTCTCCTTGTAACCGCCATCGCCTGCCGCCTTGAGGTCGTCCAACTGCTTCTGGACGTCGGGCAGCTTCTCCGCGTCCGCCTTGTACTTTGTGAGATCGTCCTTGAGGGGGTCGACCACGCCCAGATGCAGCGCAACCAAGCGATTCTCGATCTCTTCAGTGCAAGCCTCGCCGAGAATATTTCTAATTTCCGCTCTCGTAAATTTCGCCATGTTATTCGTTCTCCTTTTCCTTGGCCCCAATTCTTCGGGGGCGAACGTTGTATAAAAACCGCTGTACCTCGCGGGTTTTACCGAAAACAAAAGAGCCAACCACCGAGAAATTCTCAGTAGCTGGCTCCTATTGCCCTTTCCCGCGCCCTATTGCGCGGAAGTGCTGTATTTAATTGTTTTCTTGACCTCTAAAACGATGTACCCGTCACCCTTGCGGCGGATTTCTACATCGTTGCCGCGCTTGATAATGGCTTCAATGGCCTTGATGGTCTCGTTATCCATTTTTCAGCTCGCTTTCCAGAATATCCCGATACTGTCCCACATGGTCGGCGGCAGCAGGTTTCAGAAACGGCTGTGCCTTGTTACCTCGTGTGTAATGCCAATTCCCTTTGGCATCCTGATACACCCACGGTGTAGGTCGTCCGCCGCCGCCTTCGGCATAAATGCCGGTACCTAATTCCACATACGCGCCGTACTCGGAATCCGTGCCGATGATTGCCGCCGGTTCCTGCTCGTCTATCATATGGGTGATGCTATTCCGCAGGTTGCCGGTGTCAACGTGGCATAGCTTTTTCGCATATCCCTCTGCCACCAGCCCGCATTTTTCAAGCCCGCGCAGCAGCGCCGCCTTGATCGCAGCGGAAACCTCTTTGCTGTTGTCCTGGATTTCAACGCTCATACGTTACCCCTTAATGAATGGTTCATTATCAATCCATCCATCTGCAATGAGCTGCAAAACTATCTCGCATTGCTCTTTTGATTTTCCCGTTGCAGTTTTAGCAATGCCAACAATACGCCGATTTTCAATAATCAGATCATCCCAGCTCTGCAATCCGTGAGAAATAAATTTGATGTATTTCCTGTAAGCGTTTTTTGCCTTCGGTGTAGCCGATTTTTCAATTTCCACAAAATCCCCAACAGAAAAATCAGATGTTGGGTCTTTCACAAACTCCGCAAACATCGGAAGCCAGTCAAGAACCGTCTCTTTCATTGCGAAACAACCTCCAATTTCATATATCGTTCGGGGACTTCTTTCTCTACAAACTCTCTTGATTTTAGGTCGAAAATGCTTTTTTTAACAGTTCTTTCCCCTGCATCAAGGACTTTATATGTTGTGCCTCTGTCTATCAGAAATTCAAATTCCGCGGGGTTATCTGCCATTTTGTAAATATAAGCGCCGCGTGTTGATTTTGGCACGATAATATCAAGAACCGTCTGCGTATCTTTGTGCCCTCCAAACGGGAGTTGCGCGTCTTGCGCTATTGTCGTGCTTGTAAATCCTTTTTCTGTATATAGCTTTCCGATACTCGCGACCATATCATCAACAGATGAACCGCCTCCCGTAATATACCCAACATCCCCGACAACACGCTTCACGTTCAAGTCCGTTGAAAGCTTGAACTTTGATATTTCCGCAGAAACGCCGTCGCTTATCTCCTTGTACCCGTCGAGGTTCCCATAGCAACGCAGCGCCTTTTCATACGCCGCGCCGCCGCGCTCTATGGCGTTAATTGCGCTATACGCACCGCCGGAATACTTGGATATATTCGGATTCGCTTTTTTGGTAAACTCGACGCTCGAGTTTGTCGCATAATATTCGTTTTGCCACTTCTCCAATTCCTCTAAGTTGGAAAGGCTTAAAGTTACTGGCTTTATTTCGGGTTTTGCTTTAATTATATCAGATTTTGCCGCACTTGCACCTTGCTTTGTATCTTTTTTCCACCCCGCCCATTCCGCATAGGTCATGTTTGAGATAACCTCTGTTTTGCCCGTATCGGCGTTTCTGGCGCGTCTCTGCGCAGTAGAGGTATCTACACCCTCCACGGCGGCAATCAGCGTACAGCGGCAGTTATATATTTCCCACGGCGGGCCTTGCGGGTCTCCGGGGAAGCGGCAACCGTTAGAAAACTTCTTGTCCTGCGCCACTTGTTCGCCGTCAATCATGGCATGAGAGTGGCGTGTACGCGCATCCAGCGTGGCCAACCATTCTTTTTTAAGCTTGATGCCCATCTTCTCCGCCGCCGCATAGCTGTCCATGCGTCCGGCGTTCTGCGCGCCGGTCACGGCAGTTCTGGCCGTTCGGATGGCGCTGTCTCGGCTCATGGTGGTAATGCGCTTTTGCAGGTCGTCCGCCATGTGCTTGATGCTCTTTCCCTGCAAGATGGAGCTGGTGACGCTTGCCGTGATCTGCTTCTTGCCATACGCGAGGTCGATACCACGCTTTAAGGCTCGCTTCGGCGGGTAATATGGCATCAGCTCCGGCTGCTCTACCATAAGCCGTTTGACCGTCTGCTCGTCCCACAGGTCAAAGCCGATGTTGCCCGCGACCTGCTCGATAGTATAGGCCGAATAGTTGCGGTTAAGGGAGTAAATACCGGGCGTTGCGTCGTTGGTGTAGGACACCGCCACGGCGTTTGCGTCGGTCACGCGGTGCGCTACCTTGTCACGCATGGCCTGATAGCGTTCCCCACGCCCGATCTGGTTCAAACGCCATCGCTTATAGTCGGCCTCCGTCCATTCCTTGCCGTTCTGCACCGTGCCGATCAGCGCCTTCATTTCTTCGTCGCGCTTTTTGAACTGCTCGAAATATGAGTCGATGGTCGCCTGCAGTTCTTTCCCGGCCTCACGGTACAGCTTTGCAATGCGCCGTTCCAGCTTTGCAAGCTCCTTGTTGGTCAGCTTGTGGCCGAGATCACTGGTCGCCATCGTCAATCACCGGCTCTGTCAAGTCAATTACTTCCGCCGCCTTGCGTTTCATCATGTCCTCGTACTGGTCAATATCGCCGTTGATGGTCAGCAGCTTCTTTGCGATGTACTCGTCATCGTAATACGCCGCGCCCAGAAGGATGTTCTGCGTCTCCTCGCTCTTGTTGATGATCTGATTGCGCGTATAACTCGGCTTGTCCTCAATGCCCGCCAACCGCAAAATTTCCACAATAAACCGCGTGACTTCAGATTCAAACTTGTCCGTTTTCAAATCCAGCGGCACATAGCTTGCCTTGATCGCCGTTGCCGTCTGGTTCCCGGCGGATACCGCCGCCGCGTCAAAGCACTGGAAATCCTCGTACAGCTTTTTCTTGAGCATATCAATGGTGCTGCTGGTGCCCTCATAGGGAGCCTCGATGGTCTTACTCTCCACCTTCGCGCCATCATCGCCGTTTGCGTGGGCAACATGGGTGGTTTTCAAGCGCTCCACAAATTTCGCATCGTCGAGATCATCCATGCCGTTGCAGTTGGACAGCACCCAATAGATCAAATTGCCCTCGTCCACGTTGTTGACCATATTCGAGGACGCAAGATCGAGCGCGTCAATGGTGTTGCGCTTGCCGACGATCTCGGAGAGACACCGCTTGTTGTTTTTCAGCGGCACGATGGGAAAACTCGGATAATTCCCGCCGTCATAGATTTCGGTTTCGCCGACTTCTGCCTTGCGCTCAATCAGCTTATAGCTACGCTTCGGCTGCATGACGGCCATATCCTCGCCGCTAGGCTGGAAATACTCTGTAAAGCCGTCCAGCTCGTACAGCGTCGCTCTCAACGGCTTATCCTGTGCCACCTGCCAGAACCGAATACCGGCCTTCATCGCGCCGTCCTCTTCATCATAGAGAGGAACAAACTCAAGCAAAGAAAACACCCGCAAATGCGTCAAATCCCAGAAACCGAAGGAAACGCCTGCGATTTTCGCTTCACGCGCCGCGTCCATGACTTCTTGGTCGAAGTCCGGGCACAGCTTGTTTGGTGTTTCCTTCTCCGCAAAGGTTACGCCGTTACCCAGAAGATAGGAAACTTCCTGATCCACCGCCAGACCGAAAAAGCGGCTGGCCAGCTTATGGTTTGCCGTCCACATATCCGTGTGGGAACGGCCCTGCATATCGTAGATGATCTTTTCATAGCGATTAATGGTCGGATTCAGGCCGTTGTAATATTCCTCAGCATCCGCCGCCGTCTTATATGCGTGGGATTCGCGGTGCTCGTTGATTGCGCTACGGATAAACTCCATCCGCGCCTTTTCGTCCTCGCCCACCGCCACAAGGTCGTTATATGTTTTGATAGTCGCTCACCGTCCTATCTGTTCCAAATGGGGGTATAATCGCTCTTGCCCTTTTGACCGGGCGCTTTCCATATCGATTCTGTCGCATATCGGCACGCATCAATATGGTGGTTGTTTGCATCAGGATAACCGCTGAGGATCTCTCCCTCACGGTTCCGCTCGTACTCATAGGAAATAAATTCTTCTGCCGTTTTAGGGCATTTTACCTTGTCAATTACGATGCTCGACAAGCCTTGCAACCACTGCATAGAGCGATCAATACTTCCCGGCCCTTTTCTTGCGCTAATGCAGCGCAAGCCGAACTTTTGATAGTCCGCGACGCTCTTCGGCTCTGCACCGTCTGCGATGATGAGGTCATCGCGGGTCAGCCCATAATCAATCAGCATATCAGCCGTTTCTTTGTTCCTCTTTTTGTTTGCGGTCATTTCCACAAAAATGTATAGTGTTCGTCTCGCGGCGTCGTAATGGCAACGGTTGAACGCCCACGGATCGGGGAAATATCCCCAGTCAACGCCGTTATAAATGCGGTCGAAATGCGAAATTTCCTCGTCAGTGATTTCCCGCAACTCCAAATTTTCAAACACATTTCCGCCAGTTCCTACCGGAATACCGAGATATTCGTGCTGATATGCTCGCTCGTCCGTCTCTTTTAGGTGTTCCGCTTCTGCAAGAAACTGTTCTCCCAACCACTCAGGCGGTGCTTGCAGATATGTTGATTTGTGGCACAGCCGGTCAGCGCGTTCTTCTAAGCTGTCCTTGTTCGCCCAGTTATCGCGCGAGATCGGCGGGTTATAGCTCTCAAAATTCCAAAACACCGAGCCACCGCGCATGGTGGACTGTAAAATAGTTCGGATTTCCGCACGTCCGGCAAACTGGTCTTTTTCCTCGAAGTGCGTCACGGCGATATAGCCAAACGGCACTTTGATGGATTTGATCTTCATCGGGTCGTCAGCACCCCGAAACATGATCTTCTGTCCTGTCGGCTTATAGATCAGCTCCATCGGGGAGACTTTGGCTTCCCAATACTCCGCCATGCCCAGTTCACCGATTGCCCAGATATACTGCGCATACACGCTATCGCGGATCGTGTTTGCCACCTTGCGTAGCACAAGCGCGTGCGTGCCCGGATTGTTTATCAGCAACAGGGGGACGAATACAGACACCGTGGACGACTTTAACGAGCCGCGCCCGCCGCTAAAATCGTAGTGCGTGTGACCATGATGGAACACATCGTGAGCCACATCGTAAAAAGCCGAGCCGATTTTTTCTGACAAGAGAATATCAGACATCAATAACCACCTTGACGGAATCCGTGCTTATTTTTGTCTCGTTCACTTCACGCCAGCCGAAATTGCAGCCAAGCGAGAATTTCGCGCCGTTCGCACCGTCTTTGTCGTAAAGCCGAGATTCGGCGTATTCCTCGCAGCGGGACTTCGCGCGCGTAACCGTGTCCGCGAACTCCGGCCTTGCTTGATAATCCAGCAGCGCTTGTCTCCCTGTGAATCCAAGCGCCAATGCAAGCCCTGTGATTGTCGGGGGCTTTGCATTGATGATAATCGGCACCCCGTACTTATCTCGCACAGCGCAGCCGTCATCTCCGATAAACGGTTCGCCTTCGCACTTTTTGAAGTAAACGTCAATGGCTTCCTGCATTGCCTTTACGCTTTTCCATTTTCTTGGCGCTCCGCCAGCCATACGCTCACTTCCTTTCGTTTTGCTACCAGCCCCCACCCCTTGGCCTTACATAGCAGACTTTACCCGCCTTAACGGGCACATCTGGTACGGCATTGCAGTCCTGCCCTGCTTTAGCGCTTCGGGGAAAGTCCCCGTCACTCGCTGTGGTCTCCCCTTACGGGGCACCTATGCCGTGAATGCCCCTCCTGGGCCACATCGTTGAGAGGTGCGAGGGGTCCTGTGCCCAACCGGAATTGCACCGAAGCGTCAAGGGCAAGTACCAGTTGCCGGAGACGAGCTGCTTTTACAGGCCGCAGCTTATATTTTTTTGGAGCGAGAACGCATCACCCGAAACGCTCCCCGCCATGGTGCAGACGGCTGGACTTGAACCAGCGCATACCTCCCGGCGCGGTGCTCTGCCAACTGAGCTACGTCTGCATGTCCCCGGCATTCCACCGGGGTCAGGAGGAAAGAAAGAATGGATGGAAAGAATGAGGATACGGATATAACCCCGCACCCTCATTCTGACACATATTTTTATTCGCTTGCCCCGAATTGGGGGCAAAGACCAATTTTTTTTGCGATACTATAAAGGTTTACTCTCTCGCTCGCCCTCGTCCCATACAAGCTCATCCAAGCTGACGTGGTAATGATTCGCTATCAGCTTTAACTGGCTGAGAGCCGGTTCGTTCTCTCCGGTTTCGTACTTCCGCAGCGTATCATGCCCGATCCCAATCAGCTCCGCTTTCACTCTCATGCTTTTAGCAGGCCGCTCAGATTCCCTTAACTTGCGCAGCCGTTCCGGGAATGTACTCACATAACCACCTCACATAGCCAGAAATTCTCTACCACGGGTCCGCCCGCCGTTTCCGTGCGCGCACTGACAAACCGGCCCTTTGGGTAGATGTAAATTACCTCTCCGCGCCGGAACGGATACAACTGCTCATACGTCGGGTGCTGCCGTTCCAGCTGGGACGGTATGGACTGAAATCTGGCCCGAACCACCTGTCCAAGTTTCATGATTCCTCCATTTCCAGCAGCTTCACCAAGTCCCAGAACTTCCGCGCATCCAGCCCGGTTTCCGTCTTGATCTTCCCCAGCCGATAGATCACGCTGTTATGATGGATGTCCATTTCCTTTGCTGTTCTCACGCAATTCATATCATTCTTCGCATAGATGCGCAGGAGCGATATATCTTCCTTCTGCATAGTTACCTCCCATAACGGATCTTTTTCAGATCCTTGTATCTGTCCGGGAATGGGATCAGCTCCGCCTTCCCGTTGATAATCTGCGCCAGCACTCGGTCCATGTGCACTTGCCGGACGTCCGCCTCTGGGTCCTTGCAGTTTAAGGCAGGTCTGTATTCTCGCTGGGTCTCCATCCACTCATGCGTGACACGCATGATGCGATCATAGCCCCAGCCTTCCTGCTGGTGCATGGTCATCTGCAAAGTGTCCACGGCAAACTGCGCTGCCATCGCAGCACCGGCCCAAAAGACCGCATCCAGCTCCGCGTCCCGCCGCTGTAAGTAAGCGGATTGTTTAGCCATCCCCGCCATCCTTTCTCTCGCCGTAGGAGCAGAAATCGTTGCTGCCAACATTGCGTCTATTGCTTGGTGCGTGCATATTGTGACAGGTCAGCGTACCCTGCTTCCCATACCGCTGGGTAAGCTCTGACGGCAATGTGCTGTGCGCGCAGTCCTTGCACCGCGTCACGACCACGGCATCCACGGTGGGGGCGTATCGGATTTCTTCTTTTGCTAAAATATCTGCGTCGGAAATTCCGAACTGTTCTTCCAATAACTCCGCATCAATCAGCCTCATGGTCAGCACCTCCGTCCATCTTGGCCCCGCAGTTTGGGCAGAAATTGAAAGTGTTTGTATCGTTGTCGCAGTAGTTCCACTGTCTCTTGCACACAGAGCATTCCATTTCGTCAAGGTGTTCCACCCACAGCCCATGCACCACCGGCGCAACGTCAGCGGCTGGGAAGCGGGCGATCATCGCTACAAAATGTGCGTGCTCACAGTCATGTGCAATATGAGCCATACCACGTGGATGAGGGTTGTCGTGCTGGCTTTCCAGCACCGCTTGACGCAGCGCATCACGGTCGATGTATTCATTCATCGTTCTTAATCCTTTCCGGCAGCCGCCGGACCTTGTGTGCCCGCTGCTCCGCCACCGCGTCCTCGACCTCAAACTCGATCGCCATCTGGTCGAGCATAATCCCAACGTCGGCGATCTCTTCGGCGATGTTGGCGAGCGTGTCGCCGTCCACGCGCCCGCGCGGGAATTTGCACAGCACGTCCTGCAGCTCGACCATCTCCTCAAAGACCATCGTGATCTGCGCCTGCGCGCCGTAGCGACTGAGCGCCGCGCAGAATGTTTTGCGTTCCATGTTAGTCATTAGCTGCCTCCTTTGCATCCTCTTCAAGCTGCTTTTGATAAAGCCTTTGCAGCTCGTCGTCTGCAAATCCCATCTTTTTCAGATCCAACGCCGCCTGAAAGTTTTCCACAAGGTGCGGGTCATCTAATCTGAGCTCAAGCATCATTCATCGCCTCCTGTTGCTCAAAATAGAACTTGACAGGGTGTGCTTGCTCTGCAATCTCACCGTACACAATTCCGACCTTGTAGATATAATTCTCGTGGAGTTTGCGAGGAATCTCCTCGATGTACCGCCTAAAAGTTTTAAGCGAATTTGCACGCTTGTAGTGGTTGCACATACGGCAGGCGGGCATAAGGTTGTCAAGGTCATCTGCTCCAGTGTCCTCAATCCCCCACGCCCTCAATGGTTGAAAATGGTCTACCTGCATATCCTTGTAAGCGATTTCGCGCCCACAATACGCACAATGGCCGTCATACTTTCGATAGACCGCTTCACGCTTTGATTTGCTAATTGCCATCCTTCATCGCCTCCACATAGCACCAGCTCTGGGGCGGGCGCTTGATTGTCACCGGCTCCGAGCCAAATTTCGTTTCACGCAGCCGAGTAAACTCGTCCAACCCCTTTGGCTGGTTATAGATCAGCAGGTCGGAGATATGCCAGCCGTAAATATAGCGTTTTCCCTCTTCGGAATATTTGAAATAGATATCTTCGCGGCGAACACAGGATTGCTGTTCGGCAATGTCTGCATTTGCCATCTCACATCGTTGTAGGATGTAGTCGCACACAAACTCGCCGATAACCTTGCCGTTGCATCTGCCGGCCGTATTGGTCCGGACGGTATCCCTGTCCAGATTTCCACCCTTTACGGAGATATACGGATGACCACTTGTGCAGTAGATATAGCACTTAAACGGTACCTCCAGTTTCGGCACGGACTTGCGCAATTCCATAGTTTTTCTGCCAATGATGATTTTCGCGCACCACTTGGGGCGGATGCTGATAAGTACGGCTTTACTCATCCTTCTTCGCCCCCAATACTTTCTCCGCCTCTTCGCTTACCGCAGTAATTCTCCCCTGTTTTACCAGATCACAGAATACATTGTAATCCATGTGAAACACAATTCCGCAACTGCTGCAATAGCGAATTGCAAGCTCTACATCCTTCATAAGTCGCGGACTGTCGATGTTTTCCTTGCATAGCAAAGTGCGCCCACTGGTAAATGGCAGCACCACCAGCCGCCCGTCCTTGTCGGCTTCTTGATATTTTTTAAGTTCCATGAGCGCGCTGTGCAATTTTGCCATTTCCAGACCGCTAAAGTGCTCCTCTTGCATTGACTTGACTTCCCCGGGCGTCATCTCCGTGTCCTCGTATTGCATGAGCCTGCCACGCAGTTCTGCGTATGACCATGCTGCTGTATAGAGCAGGGCAAGCAGGCCTGTCGGCTCATCAGGACCGTCCAGCAAAAGTTCACCCATCGCATAGTCTACGCCATCATCATCCATTGGAAAGTCCAAGTCCGGCAGTAAAATCTTTGCGGCTTTGCGGATAAAATCGTAGAGCCGGATGTCCGGGTAATCCGGGCCATCACCTCCGCCCCGCACCCACGTTTCGAAATCTTTGATGTAAAACAAATTCAGAGCGGCATCAAGGTTGTTATCCGGGCAATTAGTTGTCAGTCTTTTCATTTACCTTTCCTCCTTCGGCGGCTCCGGCAGCGGCATCCACGCCAAAGCACGAGCATTTGTTCCATTGGCAACTTCACCGCCCCAGATCCCGTTGTTTTGATATCCGAGTGCGTAATTTACAAACATTCCATTAAAGTCTCCATAGCGGAAATACTCACCCCAACACAGCACTTTCCGAAAATTCTCCGGTAGCCGCTCCTCCACCGGGATCCAGTGGGGCACCTGCCCCCGCAGTTTCTCAATTTCTTTCGCCTGCGCTTCGATCCGGTCAGCGGCCTCCGCCAGATCATCGCCCAGCGTGATCGGCGTTTCCCACTCATTTGCCTGCGCCCATTCTGCGTGCTCACGCAGAGCATTTACGAGGTTTGTATCTCTCATAATTCATCCTTTCCGTATGGGAACAAAAAGCGCCCCATGTCTCCTGGTTTCTCTACCGTGCCGAACCGCCGTTTGGTCACTGCGATGGGAAACTCTTCAATCTCGCTGGCCCATAGGCACGTTCCGCGTCCGTTCAACTGCTCCCAGATCAGCGGGAAACCACCTATTCCATCGAACAAACTTGCCATAGTCGCGTCCCGCTCGTAGTTGCCGCACAGCCGTTTCAACAGCCATTTCCACGGCGGCAGGGCGATGGAGTTGCCCAGTGCCTTATACCGGGGGCTGTCCGCGTCCTTATGGCGCTTGCCCTTGCTGTCCGTCCACTCGCCCAAGTCGGTCCAGTGGTCAGGGAATCCCTGAAGCCGTTCGCACTCCAACGGGGTCAGACGGCGAACAACACGGTTCTGCACCGGGTATGTCTCCGAATCCTCCCGGAAATCGCAGTTTGCTTTTGCCTTTAGCGTGTGTGCGATATCCGGTACAGCCGCTCCGCATACCAGCATATCGTTATAGGCATCCTGCCCATTATAGCTCCCTGCGTGTGCTCCGGGCGATAAAGTTCCGGTTGTTTTCTGGTACGTCAGTGGAATCTGATTGCCGCCGGTTCCCATACGGGCTTGCAGACTGGGCGCTACCTCGCCGCAGTCCCAGATGACGTCGCAGGCGCGAATCATATCCAGCACGGCGCACGGCACATGGGCCTTGGCGTTCAGCGTGTGACATGGTTTCCCGAAGTCAGGAATACTCCCATTCTGCTTGCTGGTGATCTGCGTAGTATCAAACGCCATGACCGCTGGCTGGTGCCCATGCTCCTGTGCTCTCAGCGTACCGGCAACATCATAGCTCACACCCATCACATTCCCGCCCTGATCGTTCAGGCACATCACCGCCGGTTTATTCCCTCCGCACTCCGCGTTCAGCGTAGGGGCCTGTTCCTCGGCGTATCCGATGCTCCGGGCCTGTTCGCTGTTCCCCAGCTTAAACCCGGCGCATACAACCGGCTGGTTGTTCCCGCTCATGCCTGCGGAAGCGGTCAAGGTCGGTGCACGGTCATCGCTTCGTACCTCGGCCCCGCCTTGCTGAGTTGCCATGCAGAAAAGCGTCTGGTCATTCCCTGCCTTAATCGTTCCGCTTTTCTCCGTCTGGACTAAGGCTCCTTTTCCGCCTCCGTCGCATCCTCCCCGGATTCGGACTGCGTAAGCAGCACCGCTTTCAGCACCGGCGGCAGGTCCTTCCCACGCCGCTCCGCTCTCCGCAGGATGCCCTGACACGCTTTGCCGCTCAAACAATATTTCCCATGCGGTGTCGCCTCCAAAATCTGCGACAAGCGCGATTCTACGGCGACGTTGGGGGACTCCCCAGTGTTGCGCATCGAGCACTCGCCACGCAACGCTCCATCGTCCTCCCATTTCATCGTGGTATCCCCCCCAGGTGTTCCAACCTTTTTCAGGCACTTCAATATCGGGGGCTTCCGGTTCTGCGATGCGGATGGCTTCTTCGAGGACGGCTGCGAAGTCTTTTCCGCCGTTGCTTGAGAAGGCTCCGGGGACATTTTCCCAGACCATATACCGAGGTCGCACAAACTCACCTGTTCGCCCGCTTGCCATGTCACGTTCTCTCATCTCCTTGATAATCCGTATTTGCTCCATATACAGGCCGGAACGCGCCCCGGCAAGCCCTGCCCGTTTTCCGGCAATGGAAAGGTCCTGGCATGGGCTGCCGCCGATCACCACGTCCACAACGGGTGCTTCCCCGCCGTGGATCTTTGTTATGTCGCCTAAGTGGATCATTCCTCCACCTCCGTAAGCCAGAATTTCTTCCGGCACTCCAGGCAACATCCCACGCCGGGGCAATTTCCACGCAATACTGCATCCACTTCGCAAGGAGACATTTTGACGATCCCGGTATCTGGAAATATTGGTGCATTGGGAAACATCTCCAAAAACACGCTCTGCCTGGTTTTGACGGGGTGCTCTGCGGCCCACTGTTCGACTTGACTAACGAGTGATATAGGTTCAATATGTGCAATATTAAGTTCTTCACCGTAATAATCCGGGTTGCTTTTACTGCGTTTTTTCAGTTGTTCCAAAAACTCCACAGCATCCATCATTCTGCCTCCTCAATGATGACCTCCACGCGGGAGGCTCCAGTTGTCTGATACTTTCGCACCATCAGCAGTGCGATTGCGCTGTCATCGTTGTAGGCGTGGCCGTTCAACGCGTCCAGAATGGCCTTCGCCACGTTGTCGGCGTCAGGTCGCTTAATGTGGGGTGTTCCGTCCATCGCAGCGGCCTTTTTCTTTGACGTGCTCTTGGGCACCGTGAAGAACGCCGTGACGGCGGCCGTCAGCGGGATACCCGCCGCAAAACCTTTCCCACTTTGGCACTTCCAGCACTGGATCACCTTGTCCTCGTAGTCCCGCGTTTTCTGCGGGGTGTAGGTGTGGCCGTTTTTCATAAAACGTGGGCGGCCCTTGCCCACCGGAATACCGGGGACCGTAAATTCAATTTTCATTGTTCGCCTCTTTCTTCGGCTCAAATCCGCTCTTTCCCTCGCACTTGCACAGGTAGCATTTGTCTGAATGTCTGTTTGCACAATGTACGCATGCAAAGGCAAACGTATAAACCCCCATCGGGTAAAGAACGGGTTCGGTAGATTCAACCTTCATCGTTTTCCCTCCTCACAGGTAAACAAACTGATCTGCGCCGTGTGTTCCGCAAAGCGCTTTTCCTGCGCCTGAAAATAGTGAGGGTCGATCTCGCATCCAGCAAAATCAAAACCAAGATCATAGGCGGCTATGCGGCTGCTACCGCTGCCTAAGTGGGTGTCCAGTATCTTGTCTCCGGGCTTGGCGTACTTCTGAAGCAACCACACGTAAAGCGCCACAGGCTTCTGCGTCGGATGAATGCGCTGCTCGTTCAGCGCCTTATTCCCTTGCTGGATAAACCCCTCTGCGATGCTTTTGCCCTGCATCATTCCATTCCACATGTAGTGGAAAAGCCGTACGCTGTCATGGCAGTTTGTGGCTGCGATCTCGCAATCGCTAAAAGAGCTGCCCTCGTTGCACTTGTTCCAAACAATGCGCCCCGGCGCAAAGTGATAGTCGAAATAGTTGCAACCCCAAACGATATAGCGCTTTGCGACACGTTCCAACTCATCGAAATATTCACGTGTCGGAATATCCCACTTCGGCGATATGGGGTAGTCTCTGTGCACACCGATTTTGCTGACCTTGCAGCCATAATATCCGCGCCGCTCCGGCCCGCTGAAATATGGAGGGTCTACCACAGCCAGATCAAACGCCTTATCGGACAGCGTCCGCATATACTCCATGCAGTCCATGTTATAGGCTACGTTCACCGCTTTTCCTCCTTGCCGTTGATAATGACGCTGACTACGCGGACGCGGCCCAGAGGCTCCAGCAGCATGGCCACTGCCTCCTTCGTACCTTGCGGGTCCTCGCCATCGTAAATGTCAACTACGATCCGCATCATTTCCCAGATCACCATCCAATTCCAGGTACGGCTGAAAGGAGCGCATTTTTTTACCGCACCTTGCGCACTTGTAGTTATACATGGCATCGCAGCAGCCTACTCCATCGTAGCTGTAATCAACGCCGGTGCGTTTCCAGTCATGCTGCTCGCATGGGCAAATCCGCTCTTCCAGCTCTGTCACTCGATAACTTAGCCGGACTATTTCTGCTTTCAAGCGCTTATTTCCAAACATTTTTCAATCATCCCCTCCTGAATTTTGGGCAGGCGCGGACGCTGAAAGATTTCTCTACAAACTTCCCGCTGACCGTCCGTGTTGTGGGTATCGCATCCCAGCCGGGAACCGGCTCAAGCCGCGCCGACCACTCGCAGCCGCCGTATACGTTGGAGCAATCCCAGCAGAGCTGCTTGGACTGGTACTCAACCCTGGGAGCTTTCTTCTGCTTCTTCTCCCGCGGGGGATAGTGGCGGATCAACTCGTCCAGCCGAAAATTACTTGCCATTCAAACACCTCGCATATCTGCCAGAGCGCACCATTCGGCGCAGGTCATCCCCTGTTTCTTCGCCTCTGATGGGGTGGAAATACCGGCCTCATGCCAGCGCTCCCGCTGTTTACTCGCCCTGGCGTAGAATTTTTCCAGACAGGCGTCGGGCAGCTCCGGCATAGGTGTCTCCTTCGCCCTGGGGGGTTCCGGCTTGGGCAGGTATGGGACCAGTTCGGATGGGTTCGGGTAAAAAGGGTTTTCCCGCGCCCGTAAAATGACAGCTTGCTTTGCGTCCTTGTAGTCCCACGGCTCCAAGATCATCTGCCAAGCCGACACCGTGGCGGAACCTGTCTGATTTTTTGCGTTTGGGTAAATCGTTCCAAGCAACGCAAACAGTTTTGCGATATCTTGCTTGTTCATGTACTTCTCCTGATAGTCTTACGTAGTAATACTCTCTCTCGCTAAGATAATATATATATTTATTATTTCTCTGAGAGAGAGAGAGTATTTCTTCTTAGAGGGGGGGTGTGTGGGGGGGACTTTCTTCTTTGTGCGCCTACTATCGTGCTGCGGCTTGCCTTGCATCCGCCCGTCATAGCCATATGGTACACGCGGCACCGTTGTTGTTTAAAACGGAAGATTTCCGTCATCCTCGATCTCGGCAAACCCGCCGGAGGATGCCGGTGCATAATCGGGGTTGTCGCCGCCGTCCCGCTTTGAATCGCCAAAGTACACGCTATCCGCCACGATCTCGGCGGTGCGGCGTTTGTTGCCGTCCTTGTCCGTCCAGTCACGCAGCTGTAAGCGGCCCTCCACAACGGCCATGCGGCCCTTAGAGAAATACTTACTCACAAATTCGGCGGTGTTGCGCCATGCCACCACGTCGATAAAGTCCGTTTCCTTTTCGCCGGACGGGGACTTGAAGTCCCGGTCAACAGCCAGAGAGAAGGATACAACCGCCGTACCGCTGCCAGTGCGCCGGAGCTCGGGGTCCCGGGTCATCCGGCCCATCACAATAATTCTGTTCAGCATGAAATAGCTCCCTTTCTGTAAATCATGTCCTCCCGGTTCCAATCCGGGTAAAATGCTTTCATGTACGCCACCAGCCGCACGTAGATGCGCTCGCGGTCTCGTAATGGCCCCTCGTCAAATAGGCGGTGGCAGCGGGGGCAGAGGGTTATAATGTTCTGCTCGATCCCTCTGCCGCCCTGCGAACGCCGTACCACATGGGCCACCGGCGCGCCTGCGGGAGACCCGCAGATCACGCACTGGTGATTGTCCCGCGCCCATACAACAACCTTCACGGATTGCGGGATAGACGTTGCCTTTGTCATTTTGTGCATCCCCATTCCTCCATCATCCCCGCCAGCTTCTCCTGAGGCAGGGTCTCAATGCCTTGCTCCTGGCAGTCCTGCACCGCCATATCGATCAAATGTGACATTTGCCGGGTGTTGTAGGTGCTGGAGCCGTAATACAAAATCACGTTGGTGCAGCCGGGGATCCTGCTTGCCATGGTATCCGTCTGCCAGCCAAGCCCATTGTGTTCCCACCCGTTCCGCAGCTTTTCCACGGCTGAATCGATCACGCAGACCATTTCATGATTGCCGCCGATCTCTCGGATATACCGTCGGTAGATTTCCGTTTTGGGAATCCGCAGCTTTTCAGCCAGCCGGTCAACCAGAACCCAGAAGTACGCATTCGCGTCGAGGCTCCGCTTCTCCCGGTGTTCCTTGATCTCCACGTCATAGACTTGACCCTCTTTCAGACTGTCAAGCACCTGTCGCGCCTTGTTGGTCTGGATGCACAGCCAGTCTCCGGCGGCATCCATCGTCCAGCGGAACGATGTGGAATTAACCCGCTGCATCGTTGGCCTCCTTGGCCTCGGCTACGCACTTCTCGCACAGCGCATGGCCGTACAGCTGTTTCGCTCTCGCCGCCAGACGTGCCGCCTTCACCGTGGCTCTGCCGTCAAAGTAATCCATCACCTGACCGCCGCAGCGCTCACAGATAACAGTAGCGTCGCCCTGCGGGGGAAGTCTGTACCCCGGCTTCTGCCGTGTTGGGATCGCCGGTTCCTTCGGTCTGCTCGGCTCCGGCGTTTCCGCGTCCGGGTCCTTCATTTCCTCGGTGGGGATGCAGAATACCTGGAAGAACGCATACTTCATGGCAATCGCCATCGCCTTGTTGCTGGACTTGTCCCCGCTGTCCATGCCCTCGCCGATCACCACCGCCGAAACACTGGTGCCATCCTCTGCGTAGAACGTGTATTTGATTTTCAGCATGGAATACAGAATCGTACCGCCTTTGTTGGTCACACGCTCCTCCCGTGACTGATCGATCACCTCCGGCACAACGAACACCTTGTACTTGGAGAGGATCGGCTGCAGGGCGTTCATCACATCGTCGATGCCGCGATACTTGAAGCCCTGCTGCTGGTTCTTCTTTTCCTTCCCAATCGCCGGGATCTCCTGCATGATCGCGGTAATGCTTTCAAAGATATTCATTACTTCACCCCCACGCTATAACCATCCACCAGCTCCGCGCCGGGGACGGCTTCTGTTTTCAGGATCTTGGCAAGCTCCGCCTTGCTGATGGTCGGCTCTGCATGCTGGATGCAGTCCTCATGTGCGTGGTTCTGCAGCCATGCCAAAACAGTGTCAGGATCAGCCACGTTCACGCTGGTAGTCTTGCGGAAGTTCACCGCGCAGCGGGGGGATTCAAATTTCTGCCCTTGCAAGGCATACGCCAGATAGTCCTTGAGGCGCTGGGCCTTGTTCTCCGCCGCCTTCTGCCGTTCGGCAAAGGCGAGCTTCTCAGCCTTGTAGGCAGCGGCATCCGCCACCAGATTCTTGTAATATAGCGCGATGTTCTCGATCTTCTGATCTCGCGCCATGCTTAGCCGGTCAAATGCGTCAAAGTCGCTGACCTCGCCGGTCTCCGGGTCTACCAGGGCCGTAATGGCCGTGTCAATTTCATAAAGGTTCATTCTTTCCTCCTATATCTTGCAAACCGCACGGTCTCGCCGTAGCGGTTCTTCTGTGTGACCGTCTCCACGTCCAGCGCCACGTCGTCCCGCCGCAAGTCAGAGACCCGCGCCGTGAAATTAGCGATCCCGCACTCGCTCATGGCCTCGGCCCGTGTGATACTGCCGTGTTCATCCAGATACTTCAAGATCCGCTCACACTGGTTCATATCAGCCCTCCGGGATTTCGATGATCGCAATCCCCATGGCCCGTGCCACAGCTTCCGGATCGCTGTCAACCTCATCCTTGAGCCAATCCTTCGCGCATTCCGGGCAGTAGCACTCGCCGTTGATCAAAAACCCCGGAGCCACATCGTCAAACGCGTTGGGGTTCATGACGATGGAACATCTTGCGCACACCGGATAGATCTTCATTTCCACGCATCCCCTCTCTTCCACGCTTTCGTGGCGTTGGATTGCTGGGCGTAACCCGCTGTGATAGCACCGCAGGTGGAACACCGTACATAGTGCTTAAACGGTGCGTCCGTAGACTGCACCCGCTCACCGCTGTCCATGCCGCACACCGGGCAGAGATCCAGCGGATGGCGCTCATGCCGGTTCTTTCTGTTCATCGCGCGCTCACCACCATGTACGCAATGGTGATCAGCAGTAGGGCCAGAAAACTCATAAAGCCAATCCATGCGGAGGCGTCCGCCTTCCGCTGCTCTCTGGTGCGCCGTTCATGCTTTCTCATGCGGATTCCCTCCTTCAATCAGGTCAACGATTTTGAATACCCAAGTGGCCGCATACGCCACGCCAACGATCATAAAGAACAGATTCCAGTTCATTGCTTCACGTCCCCCTCTTTGGTGTAAACACCGTCAAATTCAAGGCCGTTTTCCCGCGACCAGATCTTGCCGAACTCCGTCATGATCTTCACCGGGTCAGGCGGAGACACCCAGATCACCCGGTATTCGATTTTTCGTTTCTTCGCCATTGCCTTTTCCTTTCCCCTGTGCTAAAATAGCCACAGGACACATATCTGAGCCTAAGATTTGTTCCGCCGCCCTGCCCGGTCTGCAACACCGGGCGGGGCATTTTTTATTCCCCATCGCTGGATTTGAACAGTTCGTCCACCGTCACGCCGTACATCCTTGCCAGCTTCTTGTGGTACTTACGTGCCGGTCGCCAGTCGCCCAGCTCCCAATGCGTCACACAGGACAAGTCCACATTCAGTTTCTTTGCTACCTGTGCACGGGTCAGGCTGGAACGTTCTCGCAGTTCTCTCAATGCCAAATCATGCATCCTCCTTTCAATACCCGCCGAAACCTCATGAATGTGAGAAATCACGCTTGACACGACCCGGAAAGCGTATTACAATGAAATCGCCAAAAGACATTGCAAGAGCCGCTTTTATGGGGGCTGGTTTTCGTGTACCCTTTTCCGGTGGGCTTAGGTATATGATACCTCACAAAATTTAACTTTGCAATAGCGATTCCTAAATTTTTTTAACTTTGGCGAATGTGACAAATCTGAGGTTTATTTATGGACATTGTGTTGGAGCGCATATTAAGCCTTATCCCCAAGGGTCCAGATGGGAAATATGTGCATGGCGCAAAAACGAAATTTGCAAAGAAGATTGGATACAACGATGGCGCAATCGTTGCTATGTGGGAGAACGGAAGCAGCATTTCATACAATAAAAAGCTGTACCAAATAGCCGAAGAATACAATGTGTCCGTTGAATGGCTCCAGGGCAAAACGGAAGATAAGAGCATAAAAGAAACCCCCGATCCAAAGATCGAGGGTGTGAGCGCGGAAGCGCAGGAAATATTAGATTATATCCGGGGTGCGACACCCGCCGAACTGGCGGAAGTCTGCCGGTATATCGGGTATCTGAAAAGCAAGAGGAGCACGGAATGAAACTGAACCCAGATTGCTTGCGGGATATTATGCTTTTGGTCGAAGATCGTATTTCCGTTGAAACTGCGATTGAAAATCCAAATGGGCTAAGAAAATTTAGCTATGTCAGCATTCCCTGTTTGGTGCGCTTGCTTCCTGACAGCTATTCAAAAGAGGAGATCATATATCATGTTGTACAGCTTTCAGAAAGCGGATACTTAAAAACAGATTTTTCCTTTGCAACAAGCGAAATGTTTGGATACTTTTACTTGAATACAATTTATCACATCACGCCAAAAGGCCATGACTTTATCGCAAACATCGGGGGAAAAGAAAGCTGGGCAAAAACAAACGCTGTTTTAAAATCCTTGAAGTCAATATCTCTATCGGTAATTGAAACGGTGGCAAAGGGTATCACTTCGGCCATAGTAGATCAATACATTGCAGGCTTTCAGGCATAATACTGTACCCGCCGTCATTATTGGCGGTTACAGAAATGGGAGCGCTCTTGAATGCTCCTTGCTTTAGCGTTTCATAATTGCTGCATTTAATAGCCTCCGCCAAACAGCCCGGAACAAGCGTAGCGCATTCCGCCGAAATGCCAGACGCTTCCAATACGTTGAGACACGCGTTTACGGCTTTAAGGACGTTGGGATTTTCATACCACAATTGATTATACACCATCGTTTCCTCCTTTAATCATTCGCAGCAATTCTACCTGTTCCTCTTGCGGCAAAAGCAGTACGGCATGCATCAGTTTGTTGCGAATTTCTTCAAGCTGTTCTGTTGCCATTATATCACAGTTTGCCGGTAAATCCAACATCTATGTATCCTCCGTTCATCATTTGCGAATAGAACGTCTGTTCGATTATTATAGCACACCACCATGATTTTGCAACCGCAAGATATGGGGGCATGACGGTTGCCCGCGCATATTGAATATTTACATATACGCATATAAAAGAATGAAAGGAGCTTTACTATGATTTGCCCTAATTGCGGAAGCGAAAATGTAACAATCTCTATGGAGCAAGTGTCAAGTAAAACCAAAAAGCACGGGAACGGCATCGGAGGCCATATTAACAATGCTGCTCGCGGCTTGATGGCGGTATCAACCCTTGGCATGTCTAATCTCGTGTGGAAGAAAAGCAAAGGTGGCGAAAAGACCGTTGTAAAAAATCAAAAGATTTGCCTTTGCCAGAATTGCGGAAACTCTTGGGAAATAAAGTAAGTGAAAAACCCGGCCCCGCCGCCTCTGCAACAAACGGCGGAGCCGGAAGCAAGCCGGGGGACGTCGGCTTGCCGTAATCAAAGCGTAGCAAAAACAGGGTTGGGTGGGCAAGTCCCAAAGCTTGGTTTTTGGCATTTTCAGCCGTTTAAAAGTTTGTGCCGCCTTTACCCATATTTTGATTTTGGGGGTAAGGAGGCACTTTTTATGACAATTCAGGAAGTTTGTAAGGCGAAACGTAACGCTTTGGGTATGACCATTCAGGACATAGCTGAAGCATCGGGGATTCCGCCGTCTACCGTCAACAATTTCTTTACCCATGCTTCCAAGGCCCCCTATATCTCCACGGTTGGGCCAATATGCGCCGTCCTTGGCGTGTCGCTGGATGAATTTTACGGCATCGGAGATCATCTGACGGCCAGTGAGGAAACGTTGCAAGCGGAAAAGGACGGACTAGAACACCGCCTTGAGAACAAACGGCAGACCATCGGCCTGATGGACACAGAACTGTGCAATCTTTGGCACTCCGTGAAGCTATACAGGTGGATCATACTCGGTTTGTCACTATTGATCATCGGGCTTTTTGCCTGGTGCGTTTGGGTTGACATCCATTGTGCCAACTATGGATTTTGGAGGGGATAACATGTGCCAAAAAATAGTGGTCACTCTACCAAATAATCTACGCATCCGTGTAGCACTGTACATCAGGGTATCGACCGAAGAACAGGCGAAGCACGGCCTGTCTCTGGCAGACCAGCGGGAGGCTCTGACGGCCTATGCCGCCGCACACAGCATGGAGGTGGTGGGCATTTACGAGGACGCCGGAATCAGCGCCAGAAAGCCGTATAAAAAGCGTCCAGCCTTGATGCGCCTGCTTGATGATTGCCGCGCCGGGAAAATCGACACCATCCTTTTTGTCAAGCTGGATAGGTGGTTTCGGAATGTGGCGGGGTACTACGCCGTGCAAGAGGTTCTCGACAAAAATCATGTGGATTGGCAGGCCATCAGAGAGGACTACGAAACGCGGACTGCATCAGGGCGGTTGAAGGTCAATATTATGTTGTCGGTGGCACAGGACGAAGCTGACCGCACATCGGAGCGCATTAAGGCCATCAACGAGGGCAAGAGGGCAAAGGGCCAGCCCACCAACGGGAAAACTCCTATCGGAATCTGCGTGAAGAACCGGCGCTACGACATTGATGAAAAAACCGCAGATGCGGCGCGAGATATGTTCCCAGCCTTTATACGGCTGCAAAGCATCCTTGCGCTAAGGCGGTATATGGCAACGGAGTGGGGGATCAAACGCTCGTACAACAAATACAAGGATGCGTTGAGAAGCCGCCTGTACTTAGGTGAGGCGTTCGGCGTGGAAAACGCATTGCCCGCGCTTGTCGATCGAGAAACTTTCGACCTTGCTGGGAAAATCTTGGAACGGCGAAGCCAGCGGAACGCCAGTGCGGATCGAATATATTTGTTTACCGGAATTCTCCGTTGCCGGGAGTGCGGTAGAAATATGCAGCCGGAGACTGTAAAGCAGGTGTACAAGTACTACCGATGCAGAACGCACACACTTGACCCAGCCGACTGCCCGCACATCCTCAGAATCCGAGAAGATGTGCTTGAGGATTACCTTCTGAGGGAATTTGAGGGGATCGCAAAAAAGTATTACTCCAAATCAAAAACCGCAGAAAAAAAGCCGCCCAAAACGGCGGAGCAAATCAAGCGGAAAATGCAAAAACTGAAAGACCTGTATCTGTCGGATTTGATTGAAATCGAAGAATACAAAAAAGACTATACGGAATTGAAACAGCAGCTCGCGGCAATAAACCCGGAGCCTATAAAAGAATTTGACCTTGAAACATTACGGCGGGAATTGAAGGAATATCCTGATTTAGACCGACAGGCAAAAAAGGAATTCTGGGTACGCACAATCCAGCGCATCGACGCAGACAATGACGGTGCGTTTTTTGTAACGCCAAGTTAGTTTTATTTTCACGTCGCAACACTAACTGTATATCCGAAATATTTTTGCAAGGTCTCCAAATCGCCCCGGTCCCAGGCTACCTCGATGGCGTGGCGGATGGCCCGTTCCACCCGGGAAGGCGTTGTGGCAAACCGCTTGGCTACTTCGGGATAGAGAACCTTCGTCACCGCGTTGATGACATCCATATCCCGCACCGTGATCATGATGGCCTCCCGCAGATACTGATAGCCCTTGATATGAGCGGGGACGCCGATCTCATGGATCACGGAAGTCACCATGGTTTTCAGACTGGGTAAGCTCTCCTGGGGGGCTTTGAGAAACAAGCCCCGCATCTTATCCAGCAGTGCGGCCGTTTCAAAAGGCTTCGGCAGAAAATACGCCGCCCCCAGTTCTGATGCTTCCGCCAGCATCCGGTCGGAGACAAAGCCGGAGACCAGAATGGTCATAGGTGCGTCTCCCTGCTTCTGCAGTTGCCGCAGCACGCTGATGCCGTCCATGCCCGGCAGCATCACATCCATAACCAGAAGGTCCGGCATTCGTTCCTTTACCCGCTTCAGAATCTCATTTCCATCCCGCGCGATCTCCACAGAAAACTCGCCTGTCTTTTCCATTTCTTCCCACAGCAGCGTGCGAAATTCCTCGCCGGCGTCTGCCAGCAATACCGTCTTACGTTGATCCATAATGCACTCCCTTTTTCCCAAATTTGCGACGGTTTTAACGGTTTCAAGTCGCGTTTTATTTAAAATAGCACGTTCTCCTAACTTTTTCAATGAATCACAGCCAAATTTTCCAACAATCGTTCGACATTTTTCACGAGACAGCCTATTTTCCAGCACTTTCCGCGTTCTTTTGTTCTTATTTTTCACAAAATATGGTGAAATCTGTCCAGCCTGTCTTCTTTTTTTGTGGTGGTTCTTTTCTTCTTCCACAAAATATGGTATGATAAGCCCAAGAAATATTTTGTCGCTTTTTCCGGATATAAAAATATTTTCGTCGACTGCAACTACCGTATCCGACAGCGGATACTCTCCCGCTGTACGCTTTTTTCGGAGGGATCATTATGGAGCTTCTGCGTCAACAGTTCATCGCCTACCGCCCGTGGAACGAGCAGGAGGAACGGGACCGGGAAGAACTGCTCCGCCGTCTTGACAGCCACGAGGATCTGTACACCAGAGCCAATACCGCCGCCCATTTTACCGCTTCCGCCTGGGTGGTCAGCCCGGACCGGAAGCAGGTCCTGATGGCCTATCACAGGCTCTATGACTCCTGGGCTTGGCTGGGCGGCCACGCCGACGGAGACCGGGATCTGCTGGCCGTGGCGTTGCGGGAGGTCCGGGAGGAAAGCGGTCTCACGGAGGTCCGCCCCGTGTCCGAGGACTTGTATTCTCTGGAAATCCTGACGGTGGACGGCCACGAAAAGCACGGCCGGTACGTTTCCTCCCACCTCCATCTCAACGTCACCTACCTCTTAGAGGCAGACCCCTCCGCCGCCATCCGTCCCAAGCCCGACGAGAACAGCCGGGTGGGCTGGTTCTCTCCGGCGGACGCTGTGGCCGCCTCCAGTGAACCTTGGTTCCGGGAGCGGATCTACTCCAAGCTGAATGCCAAGCTGTCCCATTTTTAAGCCGCTCCATCGGCGGATAAGTCAGCACATTTCCGCTCGAAACAACTCTCTGACACAGTGAATCGTGCGGAAACAGAAACCTTTTAGAGAAAACCCGCCTGTGCGGATATGCGTACCAAAGGAGGAGTGAACAGTGAAAGCATACGAGTACGTCAACATTCACATTGGGAAGTTTGTGGGCGCAGGATCGGAGGCGCACCGGGCCATTATCGACGAATACGCCGCAAGGGGCTATCGTTATGTCGGGTACATCCCCACAAATATCAACAATTACGGAAAGATAACGGACTTGGATCTTGTCTTTGAGCGGGACGCTTGACCGCCGGTTTGTGGGAGCCTCCATGCCAAAAAGGAACAGGGCGGGGAGAAACGATTTCTCCCCGCCTCATCATTTTACTTTTTCTACACGTTTTCTCCCGCGTTCAGCATAGTTTCCATGGAAATTCCATATCCTTTTGTTGCGTCGGAAAGCAGCACATGGGTCACAGCCCCCACCAGCTTTCCGTTTTGAAGAATGGGACTGCCGCTCATGCCTTGCACGATGCCGCCAGTGGCGGCGATCAGGTCCGGGTCTGTGACGGAGATCACCATTTCCCGGCCGTCAGAGGCATTTGGGAGCCGTTTCAAAATTTCAACGGCATACTCCCGCACCTCGTCCCCGGACACATTGGCCCGGATCGTTGCCGGTCCCTCCACGGCATCGCCCACCGGCAGAGCCTCGCCCGCCGCAAGGGTGCAGTCCGCCGGAAGTGTGCCGAAAATGCCGCAGTCGGTGTTGGCGCACAGAGGGCCAAGGTCGCCGGACAGGTCAAAATTGCCCCGCAGCTCCCCGGCACTGCCGCTGCTCCCCTTCTTCACCGCCTTCACAGTGGAGGGCAAAATAGAGCCGCTGCCAAAGGGCATCAGAGCCATGGTATCGCCGTCGGTGATCCCATGTCCCAGCGCGCCGAAATCGCCGGTCGCGGGATCGTAATAGGTCACGGTGCCGATGCCCGCCATGCTGTCCCGGATCCACGCGCCGATGCAGCAGATGCCCTGTTCATTCCGTTCCGGCTCCACAGAGAGGGTCAGCGGGCTGCCCTGCCGTTTGATCTCCAGTGCCGTGGCGTCCGTTCCGTTTTTTTGCAGCAGGGATTGGAACTGCTCTGTGGAGGTCACGGCCTCGCCGCCGCACTCCACGATCACGTCGCCGGTTTTCAGGCCGCAGGTCCGGGCCGGAGTACCGCCCTCCGGCAGCTTTACCACCACCACGCCCCGGGCAAACAACTTCACCCCTACGGTGTGTCCCACCGGGATCAGACTGCGTTGGACAGGCTCCGCGGCCAGAGCCGCCGTGGTACACAGCAGCAGGGCCAGCACCAGTGCCGCCCCATGCCGCAAGGGTCCTTTGGGGATCTCTTCATACAACAAGTCATCACTCCTTTGGCAGGCCGCAAAATTCACATACATACCGTATTTTTTTGTGAAATTCTACGTTTTGTATTGTGTTTTTCCTCTATTTGCGGCGGTCTGCCTGTTTTTTCATCCATGTCGCGCCGTTCCGCTTCACGGACAGGCTTATCCTGCCCGATGCAGCGAAAGCAAGTCCCGACAAAAAGCGGCAGCAGCGCCAGCCGGATCACGATGACGCTTTAAGCACAAGCGCAAAAAAGCAGACGCAGGAAAAACCTGCGTCTGCTGGTAGACGTTTCAATT
>ERZ773173.550-NODE-550-length-43836-cov-4.398872_pt1 | contig 43836 bp, 39 predicted proteins | sample MGYA00580535_ERZ773173 | MGnify/ENA primary metagenome ERZ773173 (study PRJEB29015, sample SAMEA2737856) | human gut metagenome | biome: human gut; feature: human-associated habitat; material: faeces | place: China | collected 2012 ...
TGATTTTCAGGCTGGGCAGAGGACTGTTGCTGGCGGAAACAGTGTACTGCTTGTCGCCATCGGTGGTATCGACATAGACGCTGTGAGGGGTGGGGTCCAGGGCATAACCCTCCGGAGCTTCCACCTCCACGAATGTCCACAGGCCCTTGGTGACGTCCTTTACCTCGATAATGCCGCCGTTTTTGGTCACATCGCTGCCCACGATCTGACCGTCCCGATAAATCAGAAAGCGGGCACCATCTAAACCACGGGTGGTTCCTGCGGCAACCTTCTTTAGCGTAATATCCGCATCACCGGCAGGCGGATTATCCGGCTCTTCCGGGGCAGGAGCCTTACCGACTTGCAATTTGCGGGGCGCATAGTACGCGAAAAAACTCTGGCGGCCGGACACGCTGGATTTGGCATAGACCGCCCACTTTGCGTTTTCGTCTTCCACAACCGAGGCAATGATGCCTTTGGCGGCGTAATCTTCGATTTGCTGTTGATATTCCGCGTCTTCCTTAGCTTTTTGCGCCAAAAGCCAGTTTACATACCCAAGATATGTTTCGTAGGTATCGGCATTGGCGTAACCACCGGCATCAATGTCACCAGAGGTATCGCCGCCTGCGGATTTATTGCTTTGATGATCCCAAATGTACGTTTGCAGAGCCATAAACAGGCTGCCGGGGATGTCGCCCTTGTAGTCCGTGATATAGGTCATCATCCATTTGACGTTTTCTCGGGTGATGGCATCCATTTCGCCAAGACCCGTATCCGCAACAGCAGAATCCCACAAAGTGTCACTGTCTGTTCCAGTGGCGCTTTTGTAGGTGTACGAGTTCAGAAAACTGGCTGTTCCAAATCGGTAAGAATAGCCGAGATCCATGCAGTAGAGCTGTTTGCCTGCTGCCGTGGGCGGGCGATAGGAGTATTGCTGTCCAGTGGAGGTCAGGCGGGTAGACCAGAGGTTGGGGTCCGTTGTAGGCTTAATGCCTGTTCCACTGCCGGAAGCTGCCAGTGCAGAAGTGGGCAGCAGTGTCAGCAAGGTCAGCAGCGCCAGAAACGCAGACAGAAATCTCGTCCTGATTTTTTTCAAAGGGAATTCCTCCTTATTTGAAAATTTAAAATAGAAATGCGGACTGTGAAACCAGTCCGCATTTTGCAAAAATAATATTGAATTGTTATTGCTTGGCTGCGGGACGATCCACCCAACTGATGGAACCCCCTGTATCCATAAAGAGTTGGACACAATACCAGCAGTCCTCGCCGTTTTCGTCCGTACCTTTGGCAAGTCCGACACCGATGCTTCCGTAACGGGAATTGGTCATATTTTTGAGATGCCCCGCGGAGGCGGACCATGCCCACATGACGGTTTCTGGCAGACTCTTTTCTTTTAGAGCCCAGTCTTCCAGGCAGTGAATATTCTCTCCTATGTATTGACTGTCAGTGACAGTCATGTATTTACGCCCGTCAGGTCTAATATGAGAATAGACGCCGCTGGCAGCCATTTCATCGGCTCGTACCTGTGCGGCCTGCATGAGCTTGTCGCTGGTGGTCAGGGCAGCGATGCCGTTTTCCTTACGGAGCGCGTTGGTGCGGTCAATGATGTCCTGTTTCATGGCATCCACATCGGCATCATTGGCAGGGACTGCAGGTTCTGGATGCGATTCCGGTTTATCGGGTTCTGCCTTTGCAGGTGCTTCGCCGGTGTAGGGCTTGTTGCTTTCCACCTGCACACAGCCGTTAACGCTGTCCCAATAGACCTCAAATCCCACTGCCTTGCCCATGTCCCGCAGCTTGACGTAGTTGTTGCCGTTAATGACATAGGCTTCCATCTGCACTTCTTTTCCATCTACGACAACGCGATGGTGACTGCGCTCCGCCATGATCCCGGCGGCGACCGCGGCAGAGCCGCCGGTCAGCACTGCGCCGATGAGAAGACCTGTAAGCATGGTGAAAATTTGCTTCTTCATAAAAAGTCCTCCTGTTTTTTGATCTACTCCCTTTTACGATCATAAGGTGACTTTTTCAACAGAAAATTTTAAGATGCCTGAACTGCCTGCACACACCAGCGCTGGCTGGGGTCTCCAGCAACGCAGGTGAAGAGTGTGATCCGGTTATCCGCGGTCGAGGATAAATAACTCCAATCGCTGCTGCTGATTTTGGTCACAGTCTCCACCAGATAGGTGCGGGTACCCATGGATGTGGTATAGGCGATTTTGTCGCCCACATCCAGATCCTTGATGCTGCCGATCACATATTTGGCGCCGCGATTATGACCGCAGACAGCCACATTGCCGTTCCAGACGCTGGTGCCGGTGAAATGTCCCAGCCCCTTTTTCATGCTGGCAGTCGTTTCGCCTTCCCAGAGATAATAGTTTTTGACTCCGATTGCAGGAATGGAGATCTTTCCGACGGCGCCGTTGGAGAGCAGAAAATCCTGTGTCAGCTCTGTGAAAGCGGGCGTCGCAGGAGTAGCTGTGGAGCCGCCCTGCAGAAAACCGGGGATCTCAACAGTTCCGCCGCCGGGAGAAATTTCGTAAATGCCGCCGCCGGATGCGGAGATGCCCTGAAGACCGGGCAGCATGATTTTCTCCATCACGCCGGTCTGGGTGGTGCTGAACTGACCGTATTCCAGTTTGAGGTTCTGGTAGTCCACCACATTTTTTCCACCGTAATTGTAGTGGGAGCCGTAGACGTCCTCATAGGAAGAGGAGGGGTAGTATTCCGGGGTGCCATCGGTTTCAAAGGAATAATCGGCAGCCTGCGCGCTGACCGCCATTGCGGAGAGCATGGCAGCCAGAGTTAAAGCCAATGAGAAAAACTTCTTCATACGGGAGCCTCCTGTTCTTCTTCAGCGGGAACGGTAAATTCATGCCAGTCATTATGCTTGCTGGACTGGATCGTGTAAGTATGGTCACTCTGCGGGAAAGAAACGGTGAACTCGCGCCCAGCCAGATGCCTGGCAAGGGATTTTTTCACCTCAACCGCGACGGTATCTCCCGGATTCAGTGTGAGAGAGCCTGCATCGATAGCGGGAACCTCGCTGTCAGGCTCCACACGGAACTTAGCAATCAGCCGGTACTCTCGGGGCTTGCTGTCCGGAACATACACATAGACATTTTTGCGGCGGCGCAGCAGGATGAGTGCAGCGGCGGCGATGCCCGCGCAGAGCAGCAAGGCGGTGAGGATCAGCAGCGGAGCGGAAAGGCTTCCGTTATCCCAGATATATGTTTTCTCGGGGACGATCTCACTCCCGGTATAAACCACGGTATAAGTGATGCTGTCCACACCTTCTGCAGTAACGGTTCCGTGATATTCCGCCGTGGTGACATAGCCTGTGGCAGCCTGATAACTGTTGGAGGCGGAATAGGTAGCGACCGCCTGATACTGGGCAGGAACCAGCGCCTCGCCGACAAGCGCCGTGCCGGTGACCTGCCATTCCACATTGGCAAGGGAGAGCGTTTTTCCGTTTTTGACGGTCGTGGCCGGCACATAAGACATGTCGTTGCGGTCCAGATTGCCGATCACCTTTGTCTCGGTGGTTTTGCTGTATTTGGTGGTGTAGCCGGACGCCTCCGTGGAAAGCGTGGTATGATCCAGCGCCAACTCGCCGGAGAAACCGTCCTTTTCATAGGGCATACTGGGCGAAAGCTCTGCGAGGATCTGCGCAAGGTCATTTTTGGCGGTATTGACTGTGACGGTTTCCATTACAGTTTTGCTTTCCAGATACGGGTGTTCCACCTTGGTGGTATAGGCCCAGGTATAAAGATAGCCGTCGTAGGAAAAGTTCTCTTCCTTCAGCTCATCTGGGTCAACCTCCGGGGAAAGCGTGTAGGTTTTTACAAGCCGCTGCTGGCCGTTCAGGTTTTCCGCTACCAATGAATCGGGAACCTGAGCGGCAAAGGCGCTGACCGTCAGCGACATGGCAAGCAGCAGGCAAAGGGCCAGCTTTGATAAGCTCTTCATGGTGGCCTCTCCTTTTTTACAAATTCTGTTTGATGATTCTGGTGATGATGCCGACGGCGATGCCTCGTTCCTCATCCAGACGGGTAACGGCAAAGCTGACGTCGTCTTTTTTCCCGGGCATTCGCCGGTCATAGCAGGTGTGGGCAACCGCGTTGACACCGTTGTTGAGCCGGATGAACACAACGCCGTGCCGCACATCGGTCACTCTGCCGGCATATTTGCCCTGCAGGACGCATTTATCCAGATTGCTCTGGTTGGCGGCGGACGAAACGCTGCGGATATCTGCTGTGATGGAAATATGGTTGATGTCGCTGCGGTCAATGGTGAGCACACGGACAAGAACACGGTCGCCGACGCTGTAATACTCGCGGGCGTCACCGAACCATGCGGCAGACAGATCGCGGGCGAAAATCGTACACTCCACGCCGAACACTTCTACTCGCAGGACTTTTTCCGCAACGCCAATGACGCGCGCCTGTACGACGCGCCCCTCATAAATCATGGGGACGCCATCTTCATTGGCGTCCAGATAGAAGGTCTGACGCTTACGGAGCATAGCGGCCTTGCGGCTTGCCACAACGCTGCGGGCGGTGTTATCCAGACCCCGGACGATGAAATCGATCTCCGCGGTGAGCATGGTCGCAAGGATACTGTTCATCCGCTCCATAAACGGCTTGTATTTCGCCCCATACGGAACGGGTCCGGAATAGAGCATCATTTCTTTCAGCGGGATCGCAATGCGATAGCCCTTGTAGTCAATGACAACGATCGTGTGGCCGGAAGGGGTCTGCTCCACACCGTCCAACGTTCCGGTCAAGATGCGCCCGGTGATATGCGAGGTTTTGATCTCATGCCAGATGACCTCACGGCGTTCTTCTTCCGTTTCGATACGGTCTTTTGCATCAACGGTCAGAATGTAGGAGTCACGGCGTCCGGCAGGTGCGGGAGGCGCAGTAGGCTGCGGAGCAGCTTCACCATCTGCGGATTCCGTTTCATCTTCAGCGGGCGGAGCATTTTCCGCATTTCCTTCCAGCAAAAGCGCATCCAGAGCATTTTCGCCGCCGCTGTCAAGAGATGCCGGAGTGCTGCTGTTCAGCTCCTGCAAAATGCTGTCGTACTCCGGATCCTCAGCCTTTTCATCGGAAACAGGGACAGTATCTGCGGCATCGGCGGTGTTTTCGGCATCCGGCTCGTTTTCTCCGACATCTGCTGTGCCGCTCACATCGCCGGAGCCGAGATCAACTTCCGGGGGTTCTACCAGCGGAGTTTCCGTGTTGTCGCTGTCGGCGGCCTCCACCTGCTGCTCAGAAAGTTCTTTGGCGGATTCGGTTTCCATGAACTCTGAGGAGAAATCATCAGGGGGCGGGATCGTTTTTTTCTTGGGCATTAAGTATCCTCCTTTTTCTTCATAATGGATTCTTTGGTTACTGTAACGACTTTTTCTGTCGATGCAGGCTTTTTCTTTTGCGCCGGCTTCTTAGCCGCTGCCTGAGATGGCGGCGCCGATGGAGTTTGCTTTTTCTGCGGCTTCCTTGTCTGCCATGCGGGGACATGGGAGGCGGCCTTGCTCGGCCGTAGTTTCTTTGCCTCGGGATGCTTGGAATAATCGTATTTATCTACCTCCAGTACATTTTTGCCACGAATGATGATCAGGGCTTTATCGACGTCCATACGCAGCACCTCGTCCATGGTCATCAGCTTGCGCCGGCCGACACCGCTGGTTTCCCGGTATTCAGGCGTGTAATTGGATACACGCCATGTTCCGAGTTGTTTGGCTTTACTGGTAACAGAGATACTGGCCTCACCGGTCCGGTCTGAAATAAATTCCGCCGTCAGAGCATCCGTACAGCCAAGAAAAAGCTGCACATCGCAGTTGCCCAGAATTTCCTGCCACTGGTTGTAGGGATAGCGGTTCTGAAGACCTGCTAAGTTCTGGAACACACATGACATGGACAGGTTTCTGGAACGAATGACTGAAATTTTTCTCGATAGATCTGGGATCACCCCACAGGCACACAGCTCTTCACCAAGTACATGAACAGGAACCGGAAGCGCCCCACCAGGGCAATGTTCGTCCGCATAGCGAACCAGGCGGATAAACACGAAGGAAAGAAACAGCGAGGAAAGAAAGTCAAATGTGCTGTCCTGATCGCTTGTAATGCAGTAATACGCGCATGGCTGCTTTCCCGGGAGTTCCAAATCGATCTCGTTGTAGGATGTGATGTTGCGAATATCCCGGTTTTGGAAAACCTGCAGTCTGGAGCCGAGCCCGATGATAACGCCGCCGCGCACACCCTCCGACGCCTGCTTGAAAATGCTGTATGGCGCTTTGGCAGGATGCGTGAGGGGAAGAACATCAAAAAGCGCATTCAGTTCCTTTTCGGAACTGGCGGTGAGCAATTGGTACACTTCGCCGATGTTTTGCTTTTTCTTGGGATAGCTGGTGGAAACATAGAGGACCAGCGCCTTGAGCAGATTCATTTCGGCGCTGTCCCAGAAGTGGTCACGTTCTTCGCCCCCTGTGTTTTTGATGATGACATCACAAAAGAGCTGCGCCATTAGTTCCTGATCGCCGATTTCAGCAAGGCAATTCCATGAATCTGAGGCTGACGGCGTTACCAGATTGAACACACGGACGGTGTACCCCTGATCCCGCAAGTACTCGCTGGTCTTTTCGTAAAGTTCGGATTTTGGGTCACAGATCACAAGGCTTGACTTCCGCGCCGCGCATTGGAGAATCATGTTGACGCAAAAGGCTCTTGTCTTCTTGGAACCGCTGGCGCCGTAAACCGCAAGATTCCCGTTAAATCGAGTCTTTGGAGGAATACAAATGACCTGATGATCCAGCTCTCCGAGAATCGTACCGGAATGCTTGCGAATATCCGGGACAAGGTCAAGCACCTCGGTCAACTCCTTGCGGGACATAAAGCCTGCGGTGCCGTAGGTTCCCTTGTTGGAATAGACAAGGTTGCGCCGCCGGTCGTATTCGCCGCCTTCGCTGTAGCCCATCCGCATGACCATGAGGATCAGCAGCGCCAGCGCACCGATGCAGAGGCCGAGCCCATACAGCCCATACGGAAAGTGGAAGGCTGCCGCAAGGCAGGGAAAGAATCCGGCGTCCGGGAATGTGGGAGACGTCCCAAACACGGCGCCGGCCTCCTGCCATGCACAGTAATTGGAAAAAAGCTGCGAGAGGTAGCCACTCCCATAGAGCAGCGCCAGCGCAGCGATTGGAATGATAATGAAGAGCTGAATCAGCTTCTTTTTAGGAATAGAGCACGCTCCTTTCAAACTGTTGAAAATCAATGCTTTGCAGCATCACACACTGCCCGCAGATCTCCCGCAAGGCTTCTTCTTGGTAATCGAAGCAGATCAATGTCCCCGTCATTCCGTGCAGCTCCAGCGCGGTATCGAAACGCCGGATGCGAGGAAAATCACAGGTGTAGGCGAATAGAACAGGATTCCCCTCGCTGTCAATGGCGTCGTTCTCGACGCGCCAATTTGGTATCCCCTCATGGAGCCCCTCTGCAAGGATCGTATCAAGCGTCCTGCGCTGCTGCGCGTCGCATAAGAGGCGAAGGATCGCTTCGCCATAACGGTCATTGGTCAGATAGTAGAAATGCGGAAAGCTGCCATCCAGCAGGAAATAGTTGTGTGCGTCCGGCTGCATCAGGGCAGAAAGCTGTTCCATGGTGGAACCGAACACGATCCCGGAAATCTCCGCGTCGGGCATGACCCCTTCGGTTTGCAGCAGAGCTTTGAATCGCAGTTCGGCCTTATACTCCCATTTCATCTGCGCTTTGGCGGTGTTATAGGTCAAAAAAATACCGCCATCCGTCAGCAGGATGCCGGTTGCGCGCGAACTTCTAATTTTCGTCCCTTGCGGGCCGATCTCCTTGATCTCTCTGGAGGTGTAATAGGCGGGAGACTCTGCGTTCTGACCGACCATAGCGGAAAAAGGGACCTTTTCCCATGGAAAGGCCGGAATGTCAGCGTTGTGCATGATGGTCAGGATCTCAGCCATCCGGTGAAGCCGGAGCCGCCTGGGAATTTCGCTTTTGAGCTTGTTTGGCTCAGAACTGCCGGTCAGATAGGCTGAAAACCATTCGGGAGCATCAGCCAACAGCAGCCGTTTGGCTGACGAGGTGAGCCGAAGTCCACGCAGGCCGTCTTTGGAGAAGGTACGCAGCAACCCATCTCGCCGGAGGGCGGTAACGACACTTTCGAGGTATGCGGAGCCACCCGGCAGGCGACTGATTTGCCGGATGGGGTATTCACCGCAGAGGGCGGTCAATGTCAAAAGAAGATAGGGCAGCGTATTTTGAGCTGGCAGCTGCCGGGGCTTTCGAGGCATAAACCGTGCTGCCTCCTTGTACGATATTTTACCGTAGGGCTTTATAGCTTGGGTAATTTTGCGGTTGGAGCGCCTTGAAAAAACGCAGTATTTTCAGCGCTTTCAGGGCGCTTTTTGTACCTTGGAAAATAAGCGCCCATAAAAGGTCAAAAATCCGATATGCTTTTTACGCCATTCTGGCGCTCTGCAAGCCAGGCTGGAAACTGCGTGCTGTCCATGAGAAAAAGCCGTGTGCAATCCTCTTCGCCCAACTCCGTGGTGTTGTAGGCGTCGCACAGCAGCCCATTGTCATCCGTCAAGATGAAGGAGGCCGCAACATCCAGAAACTGCTTCAGTTCCAGATTGTCATAATCGCGGATACGCCGCTCTGGCAGCTCCTGCGCATAGATGTGGGAAAAACAGACCACACAATGCTGAAATTGCGGCATGGTGTGGTGGGCGGCGTAATCGGAGAGCGCGGAGGTAAACGGATCCAACAGAAACTCCGTGCTTTGGCGCTGCCTGCGCTTTGGCAGAAGGCACGGGAGCTTGATCTCCAGAATACCGCCATGCTCGTGGATCTCGATGCCCTGCATGGTTTCAGCAGACCGCAGATATTCCTCTTTTTTGATGCTGGTAGTGGCGTAGATCAGGTGGCGCAGCCGGCAGGTGATCCGCTCGGCCCGCAGCGCCGCATCCGTGGACAGCACCTCGTAGTTGTCGGGATAACGCTGAATATCCGTCGTGTTCATGGCATAGAGAGCGTTATTTAACCGTTCAATCTCAGCCAGAATGGATGTAATCCTCTGTGATATAATGGCTCTATTCAAGAAAAAACTCCTTATTCGATTTGATAATACTGCACCTCCCCGCTTGAGGAGACCGTGCAGTATCCGCCGGTGTTTGGGGTGTGGATCGCTGCGATCTGTTCCGGATGCTCTACCAAAATGATATATTTGGGCGGAACCTCTTTTACTGTGGAGAGCATTTGGTTGATAAGCTGCTCTTTACCCGGCTCCGCGTAAATGATTTCGTAAACTTCACCATCCGCAAAAAATATGATTTTTGCGGGGTACTCGCTGACAGAGTGATATTCTACCTGCTCCATAAAGTCGGTAAGAACCCAAATGGCCTTTGAAAGCCCGTAATCGATCCCCGCCTCCGCATCAGCGGGAATGCGGTAATACTCGCCGCGCTGCACAATGCGGCCCTGCTTTTGCAGGTAGGACAGCAGATTCCGGATTTTGCTTTCCTTGTGCGGATAGAGCTTCAAAAGCTGCATCTCCGTCAGAGCGCGGTACATGGAAACATCCCGCAGGATGCCGGCGGCTTCCTGCCCATAGATCTGTTCCCTCGTTTTCATTGAAACATCTCCTCGTTATGCGTATTGAAGCCGTATAATCGCCGTATTGCTGTTGGTTGTGGAGCGTTATACGTCTTAAATGCGTATTGTGTACGGATTAGCATGGATGCTGCTTTGGCGCAGCACGCTGAGCAAGCTCAGCCAGCTCCCGGCGATCCGTGGTGATCAATTCCTTTTCCATTTGACTGCACTTGATCTCCACGGCAATATTATTGTTATTTGTGCTGATGAGAGCGCTGCCGCGTTCAAAGTGCGTAATTTCCATCAACTCAGCTTCAGACAGATGCAGAACGCCCTGAACGCGCTGAGCTTCTTCCTCCTCCAGATTCAGCAGGGTCTTCGTTTTACTGTTGTTGATGATGCCCTTGCCGTATTTGCCGTCGTCCAGCGCAAAAAAGTCATTGAGATCCTGTGTGGCGCAGACAAGGCTGCCGCCATAGCCGCGGATCGTCTTGGCAAGCTCCAGAACGGATTCGGCGGCCTGCCGGTTGCTGCTGGCGCCGATGAGCTGCCAGCACTCGTCCACGAAGATGGCTTTTTCCGCCGTGCGGTTCTCTTTGGCCTTGTCCCATACAAAGTCAAGAGCAACAAACATCCCCACCGTCAGCAGATCACCGGTCAGCTCAGAAATATCAAGGACGATGTACTTGTTGTCCAGCGCCACATTGGTTTGCTGATTGAAAGAGCGGGCAGAGCCGTTGACCAGCCGATTCAGGATGTTGGCAAGGCGCTTTGTTTCCGGAGAGGCGGCGAGAATTTCATACAGGTCGCCCAGGATCGGCATTTCTTTATAGCACCCTGGATTTTTCGGCTGTTCCAGAGAAGCATTGTCATGTGTGATGCCCTTTGTCCCGTAGGTACAGATCATGGCATCATCCAGAAGCTGCCGCTCCTCGTGGGACATGTCCGGAATTAAGAGACTGAAAAACGTGTGCAGCCGCTGAATTTTGGCTGCCAGCAGAGATTTTTCCGTGCCGGGGCCATCCAGCAGATCGTCCACGGACTTATCTGCCTTGCGGATCTCCATGATGTTGATGCAGTTTTGAGAAGCCGGAGATATGGAGATAAACTGTCCGCCGATGTTGGAACAGGCCCGGTGAAACTCATGCCCTTTGAGCGGCGCGATGATAAAGACCTGAATTCCCTTGCGGCGCATGCGCAGAGCCATCAGCTGAAGCGTAAAGGTTTTTCCGGCTCCGCTGGTTCCGAGAATGGCGATATTGGCATTCTTGTAGACGCGGGAATCGAAGATGTCCACGATGATGAGAGAATTGTTGTGTTTATTGACGCCGAGAAGAATACCGTTGTCATCGCACATCTCATAGCTGGTGAAGGGATAGCAGCTGGCAGCTCCCGTTGTCAGAACATTACGCTTAGACCGCTCATAGAGCTGGCGCTCCAGAGAAACCAGAGGAAGAGAGGATAAAAAAGCCTGCTCCTGACAAAAGGAACAGGTCTGCACATCCATATCCTGCGAGAGCAGGAGCTTTTTCATTTCCGCGACCTTCCATTCAAGGTCATCCACGCTGCCGGCTGTGACGGTGATAAGCAGGTTCAGATAATAAAAATCCTCATTGTTGGAAAGACCGTCTTTTAGAAAATAGCCGCTGCGGATCGCACCGTCGAGGTCGTCAAAATCCGTGTTGGTGTCGCTGGTTTCCTTAATTTTGCTGCGGTTGATACGGAGCTGCTGCCCCAGCTTTCTGACCATGCGATCCTTTGGCTGCCGCGTCAGAAAGACGTCCAGATCGATCCCGTCGCCGGCGTTGACCAAAAGGCTGAGCCAGCCGGCGGGAACGCGCGCTTTATAACCATCTGATGGGACAAGAAGATAGGCATAATACAGCCCATCTACACAGAGGTAGTTTCCATGGGTAAGGTCGATGCTGTCAGGGGCATAGAACTCGTTGACGGGAATAGTGTTGATGTCCCGCCCGGCGGCCATGTAGTCCGCCAGAACGGACTTCACCCGCTGATAGAACGGCTCACTGCTGGCCCTGCGACAAAGAATGTTATAAAGGATCTCTGCCGCAGCGTTGTCCTCATCTTCGGGGGAAATGACTTCATTGCCGCATTGCCGCAGATAATTTGATGCCGTGCGTGCGGCCGTTTGCAGAGAAGCGATTGCATCCTCTTCCTCGTGACCTCGTTTGGTGCCGGGCAGCGGTTCGTACTCAAATATGAGGAAAAAGCGTCTCGTGATCGCCTCCCGGGAGCCAAGCTTTCGAATGAGTTTCAGATAGTCCTTTTGCAAGGCGCGGCAATGCGGGTCCTGCTCCTGTTCCAGCTCCTTGCGAACGGTATCCAGATGCCGGTTAATATCCGCACGCTTTGTCAACGCCTTGAATTGCACCTTGACCGGAGCAATTTTCAGATAGGAAATAAAAGAGTAAATGATGCTCCGCTGCTCTCTCGCGCTGCGAAGCAGGAAGTTGACGGGAATCACCTCTACAATCTTAACATAGCGGTGATCTCTTGTGTAAATGACGCCGTGCTCAATCTTTTCGATAGGGATATAGTCCGCCAAGGCATTGAGCGGCTGAACAGTTTCTTCCTCCTGCAAAAAGGTCTTGAACTGTGTCACGCTGCGTTGCTTCAGATCAACGGAAAAGCGGCTGCGGCTTTTGGGGAGCGGAAGATCTTCTGCTTCACAGTCGCTTTTCCTCTGCTGCGCCCAACTGGGCAACAGTGTTTTTTTGTTTTTGCCATCCTGCGTCCCGTCGCGTGACAGGATTCTGCGGTTATGAAGAAAGCAAAAAAACAGGCGGATAAAAGCGGACAGACTCATGCCGGATACGCCGATCAAGGCGAGAAGCACCAGCGGAAGAGCCGTCAGGCATAAAATCACGACGCGGACGGTGAGGGAAAACGGAAGGCGCAGAACCGGTACGCCGACCGCAAGGCCAAGGATGACCGCCTCAATCGTATTGCGGGTTTTCAAAAGCCCACCAAATAGCGTCCCGCCCTCCATAAAGTTTGGTGGAATCACATAAACCTCAAATTCTTCCGGTTTCATAGACAGCCTCCCTTATATCCGGTCTTTCCGCTTCGGCGGATCGGGCACCTTCTTGACGATCTCCTTATGATAGTCGATCTCGCCGTCTGGTGCGGTAAAGGGTGTCTTTATCACGGTGTCTGCGGCATACTGCTTGTACCATTGGACGCCATCGGCAGAAAAAACCTTTTGGTGTTCACCGTCCGGCGCGGCATATTGCCCGGTATGGTACATTCCAAAGGAAATGCCCTCCGGATGCTCCGGAGAATACTCTGTGCCGGTGATACGCCCGCCGCCGATCTCAATATCGGAATAGGATATTTGCGGGGCGGCATCCCCCTGAGCGGTAATGCCCATATAGGAGGACAGCGCCTGTGACGCAAACTCTCCGGTGATGGAGCCGGTAGAGTGCAGGTCTCCGGCTGCGACCATACCGATCACATCGTTGGCAAAACGCCCACCCTCCAGCAAGGAATTGGCAAAAAGACGCCCACCAAGCCCGACAGAATGCTGTGACTCCCGATGCAGGGAAGAAACCGTTTGCTGGTGTGCTGTGCTTTGAGCGGTTCTTGCGGCATTGGTTTGTTTAGATTGATGAACAACACTTGCCGCCTGCCGCTCGGCATTTACAGTACGCTTCGTGGCCTGATACGCAGCGGACGCGGTGGACGAGGATGCTTTCTGCGTTGTTTGCGTTGCGGTTCTTACGGCGTCATTGGTGATTTTCCGGCTGACAACGCCGGCCAGACCACCTTGCAGAAAGCCGGAAGATCCGGATGTGGTTTTGCCACCGGCGCGAGCTTTGTCAGTAAAGCCGCCGACCGCTTTCCCAACTGTCCCGGCGGCGAGGGAGACACCCTTGAATGCCACCATCGCCTCACCCAGCATCGAGCCGCCGGTGTGCCCCACATTGACGCCGATACTTGCCATGAAGCTGTCAATTTTCTGCGAAACCTTGAGAAAGCCGACTGCGCAGAGAAACCAGACCAGCACATTTCCGGCCACGGCCTCGCGGCTGGAGCTGCTGACCGCTGCTTCAACATCGCTTTCTTCCAGAGCAAACGCAGGTACCGCCAAGGTGAGCGCAAGCAAAAGAACGGTGCCCAGCAGAGGAATGATTTTATGATATTTCTTCGTGATAATGACCTCCTATAAGGAAAGTGGATTTGAAATAAATGTGCCAACCATCGTAAGAAACAACCGCAGACACCATGCGTTCATCAACAGCAGAAATATCTGACCGCCAAACATCCGGCACCAGCTTTTGAAAATATTTCCGGTGGATTGCGAGGCGCCCATGGCGAAGGCTACCGGTGCGGTATAAACCAGAACGCCCAGCAGCACATACCGCTCTGCCGCTTCAAACAGCAGCTTAATGTAGTTCCACGCGAGAATCAGCGTCAAAATCAGAACGATCAGCGCAACGCCGCCGTTGGCACAGACGCCGATGATGGTCAACAGAACAGAGTTGAAGCTGGCAAAGTCCAGAGAAGGAAGCTCTGAGGACAAGATCCACGCATAGGGGGTTCCGCCTATCGTCAGCGCAATGTTTACGATTTCATCCGCGTAGTACGCAAGTACAATGAACAGGATCGCTTTGGCGGTTAGCCTGACCGGATCTTCCGCTTCAATTCCCAAGCCCAGTCCGTAGTTCTTGAACAGATTCCAGACCCAGCCTAACAGGATCAGCCCGATGGCGAGTGCCACCAGAAGGCTATACATGGTTTCCGCTGCGGGAAAATATCGCAGAAATGTGTTCATGTCACAGCCCAACGCACCTAAAACAGAGGTGTTGATCAGATCCAGACCGTACATGATCTGCTCCGCGATCCACTCTACAATACCGTCTAAAATTCCCATAGCTTTTACGGGGCGGTCCACTGCCCACCGCTGAAGAAGGGCGTAACATAGCTCATAATGAAGCCGAGACCGTTCAAAACAGCCCATGTGATGATGATTCGCTTGAGCCAAGCCCGGCTTTCATCCACGGTGCGGCCGCTGCGGGAAAAATTCATCATCAGCAATGCGACTGCGGCCGTAACGATGGCTGCAATCGTGGAAATGCCGAGGATCTGTTTGTAGACATCCTTCATGATCTCGTTGGCTTTTTCCCACACGGTTGCGGCAGATGCCGACAAACAGAGTGAAGCTGTCAGGGTGGTGGTCAAAAATGCTGTATACAGCCCTCGACCGATGTTGGTGTGCGAATTTCTTTCGTTGCGGGGAAACAGACGCTTGTGATTCAAATGCAATTACCTCCTCGTTGCGCGCTGAAAGCAAGACGCAGCATCCAGCGTTATCCGGATGCTGCGTCAAGTTGACCGCAAATGGCACTACCATAGGTGATGCCATTTGCGGTCGCTTTCTATTTGTTTATAGTTTTGAGTGTACTTAGTCTAACATATAGGGATTTTGCATTCAATAGCAAAACACTGCCAATTTTCTACCAATAATCAGCTATGAAGCGTTTGCTGAAGACGCTGGTACTTGCTCAAAGCAGAAATCGTGAACCGCTATGTTGATAGAGAGGGGGTGATGAGAGAAATTCTTTGCCCTTGTTTGTGATTGGCCTTGGATTAAATTTTTCAGTAGTTTGTTGCTATATAAACGCTACCGTGCGTATCTTAACATATGCAATGATAGCGTGCCTATTCCGACATATGTTTAATAGGGTTACTGTCTTCAGAAGATTGCGTATATCCAGAAGTAAAAGCGCTTTTGCGGATAATATTGATTATTGCGGCCCAATAAACACAAGCATCCTCAAAAGAGAGGGACTGCGCTAAACGGCATATTTGAGAACTCTCCTGCGTTTTTTGAGGGAAATGTCGATTAAACATATGTATGGCCTCTGTGATATGAGGACGGAGCTTTTCTAATCGACTTGTAAACTCCTTGTTATCCATTTCAAGCAAATCTATAGCTTGAAAATATGGCAGCGCGGGATTGCTTTTTAAAGACTTTAGGATAATAGCGCATGATTCGACATCTTTAGGGGAGGTTGGTGAACAAAAAACTACTTTCCACAGATTTTCGTAAAATGAATCAAGGGGGAGATTTTGCTTTATGAGAAGGTCAACGGAACTTGTTAAAAATGATTGGTACTGTTTGATAGTTTCGCTTACGGTTTGCTGTGATATTTTTTGTGGAGCAAGACTATCGTCTCCGACATTTCCTGGGAATTCAATAACTTGCTTGAGTAAGTCTGATGGGTTTTCAGCATGTAAAAAGAATTCTTGATAGATTGTGTAATATATATCTATTGAGTTTTCTGATTTTTTTGCCATCATGTCGGAGAGGCGTTTTTGAGGATTGCAATTATTACTGTTAAGTGGTTTCATTTGGCACTTACCTCCATAGAAAGATTGATGGGATGATGGTTGTGTTGCATGTCGTTTGGTTCCGAGGGCAATGGCTCGTAAGAATTAGAAAGGGAAAATGGTAAGGAGGGACTGCGATTTGGCAGAGAAGACTCGTCGAACATTATGCTCGCTAATACCTGTGGATAAACAAGATGGGGGTCTTGATCGTTATTAATAGGCGTATTTGAATACATAATAATATTTATATAATAGTTAGGTACAGATTTTAGCAAAGAAGACGAGTCTCCTTTACTTAATAACATTCTCCCATATTGAATGCCGGTATCGGATAATGAGTAAAGCTTTGATTTTCCATATGGAACAACTTGTACGAGCTGAGTTTTTCGAACTTTTTTGAGAACTTCTGATAACGTGGATGGACGAAGATTCAAGGATTTTCTTAACGCTGTTTGTGACATAGAACCGTGAGTCCATAGAGAAAGTATTACCTCATCTAAGTGCTTAGTTCCGAACAGCTTTGCGCGTTCAACCGCCATTTGATTTTGATCCCCAGCGAACTGAAGTCGATCTAATGTTTCTACGCAACCCATGAGTTTGCCGACATAAAATAGAGCAACGTCTTCATCTTCTTTTTGTAAACTTCGCTCAAAATAAGAAAGTACGACCATTCCGAAAGAAATACTTTTTCTGAGCTTTGGTGTTTCGCGGTGGCTACAAAGGGAAGTCAGCAGACTGATATTGTCTTTTGACAGCTGAACCATATCTTTATACTGGGCTTTATTGCGGAGTTCTTCAAAATTGCATTCTGGAGAAATCCATGTAGTAAAACTATTTTTGAGAGTCTGAGAGAGTGTATTTTCTGGATTTTGCTTTAATATAAGCTGTTTTTCGTTTATCATAATCGTTTCCTGTCCTTTGCACAAGCATTTTAACTATTGCTGTAATTAACAATTTTTGATTGGCATTATCTATTTTACACCTAAGTGTGTGTTGTATTATGTTGATTTTAATTATTGATATGCTCTATCTTTGGTATGCTGCCTGGACTGATTTTACCCTGAGAAACTGCAGTTGGAATGTTAACCACAAAAAGGCAAACACTAGATGCACCACAGTGAAAGTTACAATTGGCTATTGTACCAAATCGATTAGGGCAATCAATCCCAGCATAACTGCAACCGCCGATTGTTCTTTGTGTATGCATTTGAGGGCTGTCATCACAGACAGCGCCACAACAGTTTCCCCAGATAACCGATGTGCCGTAGGGCTTCAATGTTGAAAGAGAATCGATGAAATCCCGCTCACCATTGGAGTAAGAAGGAACGAGGATAAGAGTTGCGCCTAACTGTTCACAGAGGAAATGATTTATGCGTTCCGGATTTGCGATAAATTCTGCACAGATTGCTATCGCTATGCGCTGTTGGTTTTTCATGTGAATCATTAAAATATTTGAATCATTGACTTGAGAGAGGGCCTCCATTCGGTGCGCTTTTTTGTCAACATATGGTGTACACTTAAACTGGGTGCCTAAATGTCGTCCGGTTTCATCAAATATCAAGAGCCGATTCTCACGGTTTTTCCAATGAGTCGGCATAATTGTTAATCGAGGCGCATTCAAGCCATTTATAGCAGCTAACATTAACAAGGGTTTTAAAAATGTACTTCCTCCGTGTTCAATACGAATCATATTATCGGTGGCTAACATTTCCGGTGCGAAGAAAATGTCTGGACTGATTTTGCAAGATTCTAACCATGTTTTAGAGAATCGATCCTCAATGTATTGAGGATCGGCTAATTTCGTTATTTCAAATCCGCAATATTGCTGTCCCAATCTAGTTAAATCGCAGTTTTCCGTAACTAGTAAATTTGATCGATCAGTTAACGGTGAGAAGACGATTCGAGTTTCTTGAGGCAGTAGTTCATCTTTATGGCAAATTCGTTCTGACAATATGATGTGTTGCACTTCAGGACTATCTTTTTCATATGGACGATAGCTGACATTTAGAAGACTTCCATTGATGCCGTACAGCGCATTTTGAGAGACTAATGACCGAGGCGTAGCAGGAGTACTGGTTGTATTAATAGCATTGCTGACAGGGAACTTTGGGGAAATACATACGCCGGTTTCCAAGTAATTACTATTCAATGATTTAAGCATCACGGGCGTTCGGTCACTCTGAACAGGAACGAGACAATGTAAAAAAATTCTATTATTTGCCCATATACCGGTAGAATTACACATATCATCAGAATAAGATATTAGTTGGTCTAAGTATTGACATAGTGCTTTTGCATAAAGAAGACGATCTGGATTAGTACAACTTTGTGCTATGGATAGAATGGAACGAATCCTTTCAAGCAACTGTTGCGCGCTCTCGATTGTTGGTGTATCAATTTTCTGCTTTACGTCGTTCCCTATGGCTGAATAGTCTTTCATTGCATTGAGTGTATATAGATCTTCTCTTGAAACTGAGACTAATATTTGCAATGCTTTGGCCATAAGATTGACAAATTCTTGCGCAAGTGAATATTGCTCCAAGATATCCCGCCCCCTTTTTCAAAAATAGTATAACATTGCACCATCGGCAAGTCAAGAAACGATTCAATTTCAATTCAATAGCGATGGCTTGGATATAAACTATGGTAGAAGACTGAAAATGACTATCTGATGGATATCAGATAATAGAAGGGAAAAAAGCATCCAAGGAGTTCAAGGTGTCTTTTGCTGAGAAACCCCAAAGAACAGAACTCAATGACTCCACAGCAGACTTTCGTAGACGGTAATAGGTGCTGGAACTGATGTCCCGAATGTGAGGCCGGAGTGATTCGATAATTTCCTCAACATTTTTCAACTTTTGCGGAGATAAAAATGAGTAATACAAGATCCAGTAATACACCTCGCCACTCTGGTGACGTGTGCGGAGAAGATTGACGGAATTTTCAAGCAGGGTCAGCATTTTGTAACTTCGCTCAATGCACCTGGCATGATTTTCGATGCCCGTGCCGCCGAGATCTGCCCCCGCCATATAGATGGACTCCAAAAAGTCTTCAATGCTGCAATCGTAATCAATGCGAAATTGATTCTTCACTTGCTGGACCGAAACCTCCAGGCTCCATATCACGTCCCGATATTTTTTGAGCAGTTTCCAGGTGTCGTGATAGCGGGTATCCTCCTCCGGCCGCTTTTCAAACTTCGTTTTTGCCATGATCGCACACTCCTTCTACTTCGGCGCTTGGGGTAATCGACAGTTCAAACCGATACAATGGGTTGCCGGTACCGCAGCAGATCGTTAGGCCTGCAAAGACAGTGCCTTCTTCTATTCCTACCGTGCAGTCGTCGGATAATGGATATAACATATATTTGGATTTGGAGCATGAAAGGCAGGGAATCCCCTGTGTCTCAAGGGCTTGCAGCACTTTTCGGATGAAGAAGAGTATGTGCGGTTTTGAAACGCTGGAGAGTCCCGTTGAAACGCTGATTTGCTCATCGGAAATTGTACTGGCCTCTGGCGGAGTGGTATCTGGTACGGATACGTGAAGATTCAGACACATAGCGACCTCCTCCTTGTCTATCATGACATCTGAAATTTGGAACATGGTGGAAAGATAATTTTTCAGATAGATCACTGTTCCGCTGCGACCAGGGAAGGTCAGCAGCGAGAGGTGATCGAGTTCGGACAGCTTTTTGAGGATCCGGCCCACACTGGAACGGGAGATCCCCCAACGCGCGGACAATTCGGTATAATTGACAAGTGGATTTCTTGTGCCGTTCCTGAAGTACGCAACTGGTCCGATTTCAGAGCCGCGCACCTGCTGATCCTTGTAAATTGCGGAGATCCAGAGATCCAGAAGGACATCCATCTCAGATGCACGACCTGCGGAAATCAATTCTGTGGCTGTTGAAACAGGGATGAAGAAAAAGCCAGAATCTTTTTGGCAGGGGCAGTTATAATCGAGCGCGGTGTTGTTGCGCCGCCAGTCTATAATGGAGAACTTTACAATATGCCCGCGGCCAAGGCGGGTAAATGTAATGAGCTGCCGATCCTGCAAGGATTTTAGGATCGCAAATGCCTGATAATGGAAACGCACGCGAAACCATTCCGTAATGTCGGCGATGGAGCAGATCCATTCGCCCGGATACACCGTGTATGAGATCCCGTCTATGCGCCGATAAGAGGTTCTGAAGTTGGCATAGGAGCAAAGAACGACATAATAAAAAAGACCGGAGCATCCGCCTGTGCGAATGCTCCGGTTTGCAATCAGAGTTTGTATAAATTCTCGATAGATTCGGCATCGTGGATAATCTACGATTTGCCTGAGTTCAAGTTGATAGTCTGCCATGGGTGGCCTCCTTCTTGACAAAACTTAGTAGGTCATTGCTAAAGGCATACACTTTTGCATACATAAAGCGGTGCCCGTTTTCGCCATTATATTAGGCTGTGGTTTTGAACACGCATAGGGAAATTCGGTCTAATTTTTTGCTAATGACCTGCTAATTTTCTGCTAATGACCAATCTGGTTATAAAATGCTCTGCAAGTTGATTATATTGCACAATAGGAAATGGGGATGATAGCCGAAACGAGGGCGAAATGCACAGTGATATATGTGAGGACATCGCAGGCAATTCGACAAACATATCTCCTAAGCGGATGCTCTTAGGTTCGATTACACGAAATGATACCATAATTTTAATAGAATTCTCCCTCAAACCGTTCCGTAGTCTTACGGCGATTTGCATCCAGTGTGTGACCATAGATCTCCGTTATCATATCTACTTGAGAGTGGCCTGAATCACCCTGGACTGCTTTAATGTCCTCGCCTGTCAGAACCAGCTTATAGGTGATACTGCTGTGGCGTAAACTGTGGAAGGTCACTTTCGGGAGATTGCACTTCGCCAGAAGTTTTTGAAAATGATTCGTAAGAACACCGCCTTGCAGTGGCCGGTTATCTTCATAAGTGAAAATCAACCTTGGCAATTCACCGATGGCTGATTTTTTCTACTCATTTTGCCATTCAAACAGGGAGCGCTTTAACGATGGTGGAAAATAGACGATGCGATTGCTTGATTCTGTTTTAGGCGATTTTAGAACGAGTGCTGTTCTGCTGCACGTGTCAGTCGGGAATATGCGTAAAACATCTCCTGGTACTGCTCGACCATATATTTCCGGTGCAGCGCATCTTTTTCCGTGCGAAAACTCTCCCACTTCTGTTTGCGGATGCCGTTTTCTTTTTTGTAGTAGACTACGCTGTAACTGTTGCCCCGCTAAACAATTGATGCCATTGTGGTTCCTCCTTCGTTTTTGATGTAAGAAATAAGAGTAACATCACTCAAATCGCGGCAAATTATGATTGATGAAATGAGTGATGTTTGATATAATAATATAAACAAGTTTTTACATGAGGTGTCAGGATGCGGAACAAAAAACCTCCTTTTGAAATCACAAATGCGATGATTGACCATGTTACAGAGATTGCTGAGCTAGTTGGACGGTTGACCTCTACGAATCAGCTTTCAGCCAACTCTACTTTGCGGCGCACCAATCGCATCCGGACAATTCATGGCTCGCTGGCCATCGAGCAGAACACGCTGACTTTGGAGCAGGTCACGGCTGTCCTCAACGGCAAGCAGGTTTTGGCTCCTCCTAAGGATATTGCCGAGGTCAAGAATGCTTACGAAATCTACGAGCGATTGGACGAGCTTAATCCCTTTTCTGTGGATGACCTGCTGACCGCCCATAGCATCATGACCAGGGGGCTGGTGGATGAGTCCGGGGTGTTCCGCTCCAAACCTGTCGGCGTCGTTGACCAGGAAGGGCATGTCCTTCATTTTGGTACGCTACCGCAGTATGTTCCCGATTTAGTCATGGAGCTGCTGGACTGGACGAAAAATAGCGATGTGCATATGTTGATCCGCAGTTGTGTATTTCATTATGAACTTGAACTGATCCACCCCTTTACAGATGGAAACGGCCGCGTTGGCCGCCTGTGGCATACGTTGCTGCTCTCACAGTGGAATCCCACCTTTGCCTGGCTACCGGTAGAATCCATCATCCATGACCGCCAGCAGGAGTATTACGCGGCCATCAATGCCTCTAATGATGCCGGAGAGTCCACGGTATTTATCGAGTTCATGCTTTCAGCCATCAAAACATCGCTCATTGACGCGATTAACACGAGTGATGAAATGAGCGATGGAGCGATGGATAAGGCAACAATGCGGCGGAAACAGATTGAGAAGTTCTTAGAAACGCATCCGTATATCATGAATGCAGATGCCCGAGCACTGTTTGATGTGTCTTCCGCTACGGCAAACCGGATTCTTGCTGACTTAGTGACACGAAACACCCTTGTTAAGTGTCGCATAAATGGACATTGGGCATATAAGTCAAGCATAGAAACTCTCTAATAATTTTTATAAACCACCTACCCACTCACTTGCCACAATCCATTAGAAAAACAGACCGGAAAGGCTTGGTTTCATTATGGCAGAAAAGATAGACAAAAACGAATATGTTGATAACAGCAAGGTATTTTTTGATTTTTTGCTGCATACCCACCAATGGTCAAATATTACCCCTGTCGAATATGCTAAATGGTTATCAAACTTCAATGATATTCCAGATGGCCAATATATCGCATGTAGACTATTAAATCGGTTTCTATACTACTCAGACAAAGATATCAAAAAGCTACTCGTTGATGCAATAAACGATGTCTATAGTCAGCAAGTAGTACTTCCACTACAACTTAGCAAAGATTTTTCGTCGCTACCGAGCGAAAACGAGTACGAGATCAACGAAGCAATTAAGCGAACTCTTTTTATCCCTCTAACACCATGGGGAGACCCAGGTGCTAGCGGATTATATATCATGCGATGCATCCATAATTATTACAAGCCCCGTGTGCAATCTTGCCATGTGTCCGAGGTCATCGATTCAATGAGTGCACCATATGACAGAATAGTCATAGTCGATGACTTTGTTGGAAGCGGTGAACAGTTTGCAGACTTTTGGGAAACTGCAGAAATCAAGGATGGAACCCTCCTTAGAGACTGGTGCTGTTCACACCAAATACAAGCAAATTACTTGGCATTGATTGGTTACGAAAAGACTTTAACAGAACTCGAATCTCGTTTTAGCGACATAAACATTTCTTTTGCAGAAGTGTTGGATGAATCCCATCGCATATTTACATCGAACCACCTTTGCTGGGAAGATGCCGAAGAGCAGCAAACTGTTCGAACTCTCCTCGAAACCGAATTATCTAAATATGGGATCAGGCTTATGGGCTTCCATGATTTGGATTTCGCTGTAGCTGTTCACGACACAATTCCAGACTGGTCACTACCTATGTTATACAAGAATATAAATGGTTGGAACATGCTAATTGAAAGGAAGGATTCTTATGAGTGAATTGAATCCCTTTGCCGTTAATCGCGCAGAGTATATGCGAGACCTTTGGAAATACTATGTTCCACTTAAAGAGTTGGATTTAGAGACATCTAAAGCATTGGTTATTGAAGGTGGACGTGGAACTGGAAAATCCACAGTATTTTTATGCAATTGTTGGAGAAATCAACTAGCCGCAGCAGAAAACGATCCCGCTAAAACAATTGATAGCTTTTTAAATAAAAAATCTGTAGGCTTGTATTACAAAGTCGATGGAGCATTCCTAAGTGCTATGGATACAAACAGCAGAGCTTTGCAAGAGAGTACGGGAATTTTTAATACTTATTTATCCGTAGAGCTGTGTAAAGAACTATTTTCGTATTTTGCCGCAATATCTACTCGCAAAAATATCATTGGAGACGTGGAGTATCAAAAAATCCAAAAAGCTTACAATCGTTCCGTGAGAACTACTCCCGCCAATAATCTATTATGCTTTGAAGACTTAATTGACGACTGCGACAATATTCTGAATGCAATCGAAGACTGTATCAACTATGGTGAGCAAATCACGGATTCATTGATTTTTCGCATTACTTCTGCGGGGTCAATATTTAAATCGGTAGTAGAGGAAATCTTAAAATTAGCACATTTTTCTGATGTTACCTTCCGCGTGTTTATTGATGAATTCGAATCACTATGTGAATGGCAACAAAAACAAGTAAATACCCTAATCAAACAAAGCAACAGCTATTTAATATACAACATATGTATGAAGATCAATGGCTTTAAAACATATGAAACAAATAGCGTCAATGAGATAATACAGCCGACGCATGACTACAAATATTTTAAATTTGAAAATCTGCTTGAGACCGCAGAATATAAAAACACTTTAAAATCAATTTGCGAGAAGCGCTTTACAATGTTTTTTGATCAATTAGAACAAAGACCAGAGTGCTCTACCGACATTGAATTCTATTTGGGTAATTATAGTATTGATTGCGAATTAGCTCGATTTGAGAATCGGACACTCAAGTTTAAAGAATCGTTGGAACGCATAATTTGGACTCTAAGCAAAGACGAAGAAGAATTTCAGTATTATTATGATACCCTATGTAATGAAGCCCCTTTACTCAACGCCCGTATGCACCAAGCCTTGTTGCTCCGTTCTTCTAATTATCGCCCTACTTTGAGCGAGCTCACTTCCTGTTTTTTAGATTGGAAATACAACCGTAAGACTCCCAAAAAGAAAAAATACGATGAATGGTTACATACTACAAAAACAGGTATAGTTTTTCTGCTTGCCAAAGAATCCGGTTTGGAAAAATGGTATTACGGCTTTGATACATATGTAATGCTATCCTCTGGAATTGTGAGATATTTTTTGGAATTATGTGAACAAGCTTTTAATTTTGCAATAATGAACGGTTTTGGGTGGGAACAACCAAGTCCTTTATCCCCCGAAATACAAACAAAAGCAGCCCGATTTGTTAGCCGCTACAAAGTCGAAGAAACCAGCTCTTTCCCATTATATGGCTCTAATCTCAGAATTTTTATTCAGTGCCTTGGACAGATCTTTAAAGAACTTCATAGAAATGAACGCTTAACATTAGGTGAACCCGAGCCAAATCATTTTACAATGGATGCTTTAGACTCGTTAGACCATCGCGATGTGTTGGATTGCGCAATTACTTGCTCCGCGCTTCAGGAGCTACCGCAAACAAAGGGAAAAGAAGCATTAAACACCCATGTTTTAGACTATCACCTCAACAAAATATACACACCATATTTTGAAATTTCCTATTTCAAAAAAAGGAAAATTGTTTTTACAAATTCTCAAATATCTGATCTACTTTCCGGAGACAAATCCAAAGCAGAGCAAGTTACAAAAGCATATCTTGATAGATATTGGGTCAGGAAAAATACAATTCCGGAAAGCAAGAATCTTTCGCAACAAACAACACTGTTTTAAGGTGATCGGCTGATGAAAAGTAGAGAAGAATATAAATTCGAGGATGTGGCAGACTTTTTGCACCAAAACCTTACCTTAATTATTAGAGGTTCCAAATGTTCTGAGGATCGCGCACATTACATTTACGACTGTTTCAAAGAAACAGCTACACCCATCATGTCTATAGACTATGATTTAGCGACAAAAATTTACTCTGTTTTTTATACGGCCGGTGGAATAACGACCACAAAAAGGGTTCAATTTTCGAACGTCCCTCGTGTATTAGAGAGCATGCCTGCTATTTCTTTTAAAAACGTTTTGGTCGATATAACCAGCCTGCAGCACTCTGTTATCATGTTCATTATTAACATCTTATTGACTAAAATCAGAGTCGCTCGTTTGTTTCTCTCATACGTTAAACCGCTTGAGTATCTTAATCGAACACCATATGGAAAATATGAATTCTATTCCAAGACTTTCCCTGCAGCGATGATCCCCGGAATGGCTGCTCGAAACAAGTCAAACGAGGTAATCGTTCCTTTCCTTGGCTTCGATGGTGATCGACTAAACAATATACTTGAGGGAATGGATTATGACGAAGTATGCCCAATTATTGGATTTCCCTCCGATAATCCATACTGGCAATTTGAATCCTTGAGAAATTGCATGTTGGTTCTCAAGCATACTGCATCTGAACAAAAAATACGGAAATGCAAAGCCAATAGTGTTTTTGATGCATTGCAGACTTTAGATGGAATTTTAACCGACCATCCCTCACGGAATTTTGTGCTTATTCCGTTAGGAACTAGACCTCATTCTGCTGCATGTGCCATTTTTGCGTCTAGATGCCAAAATGTGCGAATTATTTATGATTATGCACAAGAAAGCCCAGTATGTTCTCGTGGTGTACGTTCCGCAACAATCTATAATGTTTCACAATACCTTATTTAGTGGTGGTTTATGAGCAAATATAATTATTACACACCTATTGAACTAGCCGCCCTGTTACTAGAATTGATTCCTCAAAAGGCTTCTATCAGTAGTGCTATCGATATCTGTTGCGGATCATGGAATCTACTTGCTGCCGCGAAGAGGCATTATCCTGAAGTCAAAATTACAGGTGTTGATATTGATCCTGCTGCACACGCTCATTGCATTGAAGGAGCAACATTTGTGTGTGATGATGGTAGATCTTTTGCTAACCGTCAAGAAAAGGCAAAACAGACGTATGATCTTGTCTTATCAAATCCCCCTTTTGGCCCGCTCTCAAAAAAGAAGAAAAAATATAGGAAAGCAGGGAATGTTTTTACCACAAGCAAACGATATGAAGCAGAACTGCTATGGGCGAATTTAAAATTGATGCACACAGACAGTTTTCTGATAATTATTCTTCCATCAACGTATATGAATGGTTCTCGCTATATTGAATGCCGAAAATGGCTAGCGCACAATTACAATATACATGCAATCGTAAAGCTCCCTTCAAATACTTTTGAAAAGGCAACATTAAATACAGTGGCAATTATCCTTCAAAAAGTAGAGCCGTGTGCTACCTATGTATATAATACCGCAACAAGCGTGTATCAAGCTCACTACGACTCAAAATGGAGCATCAAACTATCCTTTTCTATTACACTGAGAAGAATCCTTGATGGTACATGGGATAACAACTCATACACTTTAGCAGAAGATCAACACTTGCAAATATACCGTGGAAACATTTCCAGCAAGTATTTCTCAAAAACAGGGGATGTTATTCTCCATTGTTCCAGCACCTTTGTAAACAACAGCTGGATGCCAGGGCTTCGGTACTGTACTGGAACCAAAGCATCTCAAAGAAAATACCTCAATCATGGAGATATAGTTATTAATCGAATTGGTCGCTGTGCAGGATACTGGAGCGTATATACGGGTATGCAGAAGTTGATTTCTGATTGCCTAATTGTCGTAAAAGAACCTTCTGATGCAACTATAGAAGCACTTAGAAATCATAGCGAAAACGGTAGGCTACAAATACCTTTACGAGGAGTTTCAACTCCTTATATCACAATAGATGATGTTAGATCATTGCTTCTAAATAATTGATGAATGGTCGCTTACCTTAATTTTCTCGCCACTTACAATAATGGCGGCGCTACCCCTAACATGACCGATGCCCGGAAGCCCTTGATTTTCAAGGCTTTCCGGGCATCGCTTACATTAGTTCCAGCGGGATACATAGCTCCGGGAAATGCCGAATGTGGAGGCGATCTCCCGTTGGGTCAGGGGGACGGTGCCGCCAAGACCGTACCGCAGACGGATGACCTCTGATTCCCGCTGGGTCAGGCACTCCTTCACCAACCGCCGCAGGCGGAGGGCGCTGTCCCGGTCATAGAGGTCCTCCAGCATGGTGTCATCTACACCGATGACGTCCATTAGCTGTAGGGCATTGCCCTCCCGATCTGATTCGATGGTCTCCGACAGGGATACCTCTCCCTGCAATTTTTTTTGAGACCGGAAATACATTAAAATCTCATTTTCAATACATCTTGCTGCGTAAGTAGCTAGCCGGGCGCCTTTGGAGGGATCAAAGCTGGAGATCCCCTTGATAAGCCCAATGGTCCCAATGGAGATCAGGTCATCCTGATCGGAACTTTGCGCATAGTATTTCTTCACAATATGTGCCACAAGGCGAAGATTCCGCTCAATGAGGACATTCCGGGCCTCCGGGTCCCCCTGAGCCAAACGTTCCAGCCACATCCTTTCCTCACTGGCGGAAAGGGGCCGGGGAAAGGACCCGCTGCGGTCCAGCCGCAGAGAAAATAAAAGCGTATTGGCAAACAGCATCAGCGCGGCAGAGATCATGCGCACCACCTCCTGTTCACCTTTATGACAGGAAGGGAAGTCCCTATGTCTTGCGGCGGCGGGGACGGCGTGTTAAAATGAATGGCAGAGACTGATGGCGGCTGCAGAGAGACTGCTTTGATTTTTTCATGCGGCGGCAGTTGCTCCCGTTGACAGATGACGCCAACAGGTGTAAATTACATACCGGTTTCTATAAAAAAGAGTCCCTAAAACGAAAGTACAGATCACGTGCTCTGGAGATCAGGCTCAGGGTCTTGCTTTTCAGTGCGGCCATGGGCCGAAAACTGCGGGGGCATTTTAATTAGGAGCGAACGCAACATGGGTCTGGGAGAATAGGAGCACTGACCTCGGTGCACTGACGGTGCGCCGGCCGGGGTTTCTGTCCTTATTGACTGCGGATGCCTCCGGGCGTATGCTCGTTGAGAGGCGCAGAAAGGTGGAATGAACATGCGGTATAAGGAGTTTGGAAAAACAGGGATGAAGGTGTCCGAGATGGCGCTGGGAACCTGGGGGATCGGCGGAGCGGGCTGGGATGACAATCCGGAAGAGACCCGTATTGATGCGATCTGCGCCGCAGTGGAAAATGGTGTCAATTTTATTGATACCGCACCGGCCTATAATGCCGGTGCAGCCGAATGTCTGGTGGGGAAGGCGCTCAAGCAGAGCGGAACGCGCCAAAGGGTCATAGTGGCAACAAAGTGCGGAAATTTCTACATGGGAAATGGGACGTATGTTCGTGACGGACACTATGACAAAATCATTCAGCAGTGTGACGATTCCCTCAAAAACCTGCAGACGGATTATATCGACCTGATGCTGATTCATTGGCCGGATGTCAATACCGACTTTGCTGAGACTGCTGACGCACTGAATGCGCTTAAAAAATCCGGTAAGGTTCTTCATATCGGTGTTTCCAACTTTACAAGGGAGCAAATGGAGGAGATCGGGCAGTATTGTACGCTGGAAGCCTATCAGCCGCAGTACTCTATGGTTGTCCGCACAAATGAAGAACAGATGAAGTGGGCGGCTGAACAGGGCATGGGCGTCATGACATACGGTTCTTTGGGCGGCGGGATCTTAACAGGAGCATTCCGGAAGCTGACAACCTTTGAAGCCACGGACAGTCGGAACCGTTTTTATAAGCACTTCCAGGAACCAATGTTCTCTAAGGTTATGAAGGTCCTGGAAGTCATGGATCGGATCTCCGCTGATCGGGATAACGTGCCCCTGTCTCAAATCGCACTGAACTGGTGCGCACAGAAGGAATTTGTTTCTTCCTGTATTGTCGGTGCACAAAGCAGACGGAAGATCGAAGAAAACTGTGCTGCCTATCAGTGGATGCTGACTTCGGAAGAAATCGCCTTGCTGGACGCGGCAATCGAGCAGTATCTGGTGGAGCAATAAACTGATAGTGAAGAACTGAGGGAGAGGGGGCTTTCGTCCGGTCCGAAAAGCTTGCTTTTAGGGATCGAAACCGTTTGGAAGCCTTCTCTCCTGAACGATATACAAGTGGTACAGCTTTAAAATGCATATTGAGAAATGATGATCATTGCCGCAAACGCTGTGCAAATAGCACAAAAAATGTTAAATATTTATAAAAAATCTCACAATTGAAAAACAAGAAATAGTATGATATTTTAAAAAAGGCCAATTTAGATCGTTTGTGATATTTTTTTGCATTCCAATCCATTACTGTGGCAACCGTCCGGTTTGGCCAGATGCGGCCTGGTCCGCAAGATGGAACGCCATAGATTTTGGTTAAAACATTCTCTTGTACCGGCGCAAAGTCTGTTGAGATTTTGATGTTTTTACATGTTTAAAATCAGTGCTCGATTCGGAGCACTCTTTTAATCCCCTGTTTCGTGCACGAACACGGAAATGGCAATGAGATACGATACGTGAGGTCAGTGTAATGGTAACCGTTGAAATGGTGGCAAAGATGGCCGGTGTGTCGCGTGGAACCGTTGACCGCGTTCTCCACCATCGGGGAGAGGTCAAGAGCGAAACTGCCGAGAGAGTTCGACAGGTCATGCGCGAGTTGGATTTTCAGCCGAACACATTGGGCCGAGCTTTTTCAATAGCGAAAAAGAGAAACCGGATCGGGATCTTTCTATCAGCGCGTGAACCGGACTTTCAAGAACAGATCAAGCAGGGCATAGAAGACGGTGTCGCCTATGCACAGCAGCATGGAATCGAAGCTGTGATCGAAGTGGTTTCTCCGGATGATGAGCCGCTGTATTTGCAGAAGATCGATGAGATGATCGCTTCCGAGGTTCAAGGGATCGTTTTACGCGGGATCGAGTCCAAGGCGTTTGACGAACGGCTTCAGATCCTGAAGAATCAGGGAATTCCTGTTTTTGCGTATAACCAAGATGTGCGGCCGGCACTGAGAAACTGCTATGTGGGCATTGACTCCTGCCGCGCCGGAAAATGTGCGGCGCTTTTGATGCGGCAGATCTCCCCACCTGACGGATACGCCTTGATCGTGGGCGTAACGCCTCAGCATAAGGACAGCGAAAAACGGATAGAGGGATTTCTGGAGCAATGGGGCCTTGCCCCAAAGGCATCGTCAGGATACCGGATCATTTATGGAGAAGGCTATCATGATGTTGCATACGCTCGTACGCGGGATGCCTTGAATGAGATGCCGAACATCACGGGTATCTTCGTCAGCGGCGCGGGCCTGAGCGGCGTAGCGCAGGCGGTATACGAACGAGGGACCGCCGATGTTCAAAAGGTTGTGGGGTTTGACGCCACACAGCGAAATATTACCTACATGAAGAATGGTACAGTCCAATTTTTGATCGATCAAAGTCCTTATCAGCAGGGATATAAAGCGGTCCAACTGCTTGTAGATTATCTGTTTGAGGGGCGAGCGCCTGATGTGTCCTGTTATTATCTCGACGCACATATCAAAAATGCTTTCAACTGCTGAGTCCAAAAGGCCTTGGCGGGCAACATACAGTGCCGCAAAGGCTGCCGTGAAAAATCTCAGCGCATCCATGGCGGCAGAGTTTGCGGCCGCCAATATCCGGGTGCTGGCCTATGTGCCGGGTATGATCGCAACAGAGATCGCTGCGGAGAGCATTGAGAAGTACGGTGATGCGCTGTTGGCAGACATCCCGTGCCGCCGCTTCGGTACGCCGGAGGACCTGGGAAAGGTATTGGTGTTTTTGGCCTCGGATGCCGCAGGCTACATGAATGGCTGTCATGTTGAGATCAGCGGCGGAAAGCGCTGTGTGCAGAATCCTCAGTTTTCCTATCAATAAGCGAAACAACATATATAAACGTGTAAGGCAGGCTGTCCGTTTAGGGCAGCCTGCCTCGTTTTTTGCTTGGAATATAGCTCTTGGCGATATACTGACGATCTTAATGACGCAGGAGAATGTTTCACGGAGAAGCGCTTGGTTCTCGTTGTCCCTTATGCTTTTTGCGTCGGAGCGGTTCTGTTCTGCCAAATCAGCCAACCTGCTCCTGTTCCACCACCGCGTCAATCGGTATTTGCTGGGCGACGGGATAGGGCCAGACCGGGCCGTCGATGTCCGCCAGAGCCTCTTCTATAACAGCGGGAAGGTCCTCCGGCTTGGCGTGGATGTTTGCCACCTGAGACGGGGCCTTCCACTGCCTGAAACTGAGTCTCTGCGGCGTCCAGTACCTTCTTGCCGACGATGATGGCGGCCTTTATGACGGGAAGGGAAATCCCTATGTCTTGCGGTAGCGGGGACGGCATGTTAAAATGGCAGAAAAGGGGGTGGGAGAATGGCCTGGTATGTCTATATGCTCTGCTGCGGGGACGGCAGCCTGTACACCGGCTCCACCACCGACGTGGCCCGTCGGCTCCGGGAGCACCAGAACGGGACCGGGGCCAAATACACTCGCGCCCGGCCTCCGGTGTCGCTGGCCTACACAGAGGAGGCTCCGGACCGCTCCACCGCCCAGCGCCGGGAGGCGGCTATCAAAAAGCTGCCCCGGAAACGGAAATTGGCGCTGATCGAAGGAGGTACACCATGAGCCTGAAAAAACGCTTGGCTCTGGGAGAAAATGGTAGTAGCGCTGGTAAGCTATTGGGCCGCATTACCGGAATCGGCCCGGGCAGATACAACAGATGTGGAGGCAGTGTACAGGCACTATGCCACGAAGCGGGAAGAATGACAGTCCTGTGATAATAATTTTTAAACCGTCTGTGTTCCTGTGAATGATGGCGGCCTGCCGACGGAACAGGTTATGACAGCGGATATGAAAGAAAGGAAAATGTGAGAGTTATGAGAAGAAAGGATCGTGAAGTCAGCGCTGAGCAGGCGTGGGAAATTGTGGAGCGCTGCTCCTATGGCGTACTGGCTATGACAAAGCCGGACGGAACGCCCTATGCCGTGCCGGTGAATTTTGCGCGGGAGGGGAACTACCTGTATATTCACTGCGCGCAGGCCGGTGAAAAGACGGACTGTCTGAACCACCAGCCGCAGGTGTGTGTCACCTGTGTGGAAGGCGGCGCATGGGTGGACCAGCCGGCCCTGACCACGCGCTACGCCTCCGCAGTCATGTTGGGCAGAGTGGAAGAACTGACGGATGAGGCAGACAAGGTAAAGGCACTGCGGCTGCTGTGCATGAGACTGGCGCCAGAGCACCCCAGAAGCCATGGCGATTTTTCGGAGTGCCGGGGAAAGACAGCGGTCTGGCGCATCACCGTGGAACAGATCACCGGAAAGGCGAATCCGGGAAGGATGGAATGAAAAAAACGGTGCCATGAGCAATGCTCGTGGCACCGTGGCTTTTATTGAGAGATCTGCTTTTCTACCGGGACCTTTCGCTTCGGCGGAAAGCCCAGAAGACAGAGAAGCGCACCCAAAAGGGGATGGAAAATCGGTTTTTGATTCCACTTTATGATCCGATAGAGAAACGGCCTGAGAACCGAGTATACATTCCCTACATCTACAAAGAAGGCGATACAAACAAAGAGTGAGGACAGGATACCGCAGAGAACAATGGCCAAAAGGCCCCGGCGAAGACAGCGGACCCACGGCTTTTCCGGGAGCTTGACTGCCGCGGCGAGAGACAATACTTGTACCAGCGACCAGCCCAGAAGCAATAAGAATACGGGCCGCACCACATACATCAAAGCTGCGGTCCAACGCGGGTCATAGTGGAAGCTTTGAATATCCTGGGCTGTGGGCAGGAAAAACCGATACAGCAGATAGATGGCCGCAGTCAGCCCGCAGCCTGCCGCAGCTTGGATCAGAGCAGTTTTTCGCCCTTCTGGCACCGGCGGGCCATAGAGGACAGCGTTGGCGTCTGTATCAAAAATTTCCGCTAACCGCAGGATCTGATCCACATCGGGCCGGGTGCGGCCATTTTCATAGTTGGAAACTGTCTGCCGGGTGACAAACAGCCGCTCTGCCAGTTCCTCCTGCGTCAGATGTTTTTGCTGACGCAGATCCCGGATGTTTTTTCCAATGTCACGCATTATGCCTCACCTCACCGTCAGCCTATCAGAAATCGGGAGAAATGTCACGCAAGGAATCTTTTCCATGGTGCACCTTCAATGGAAAAAGTTCTCTCAGTTCGCCCGGAGGTGAATGGAGATATTTTCCAACCCGTAAAATGGCTCGGCGGCGGTGGGGGTCAGCCCCTCCAGCACATCAGACTCGTACAGTGTGGAGACCGTCTTGAAGCAGATGGGCAGGATGGGAGCCTGGCTCTGCAGGTACCGACACAGGCCCCGGAACGCTGCCTCCCGGTTTCCTCCGGAGAGGCAGCCCTCCAAAAGCTGATCGCACTGGAGATCGCTCCATCCACCGTAATTGAGACTGCCGCCGGTGGCGAGCAGGGAGGAAACGTCCCAGTCCGCCGTTAGCCGTACCTCACCGTAATAAAGGTCAAAGCGGCCGGCGGCCAGTGCGGCGGTGTATTCCTCCCAAGGCAGCTCCACGGTTTCTGTGGCAGCGCCGGCAGCTGTAAATGCGGCGGCGATCTGCCGGGCCATGGAGACCTTGAAGCTGTTTTCGCTGTTGACCAGCAGGCGCAGCGTGCGGCTGGGCCGGGTCTCACAGGCATTCAGAGCATCGGTGAAGGCCACCACGGAATCTGTCTGCTCCAAGTCTGCCGGATAGAGAGGGGACACCGGAGAAACGGGGAACTGCGCTGCCTTAGCGTGGCCGGAAAGTAAGCTGCTCACCAAGGCCCTGCGGCTGACGCCCAGAGAAAGGCAGCGGCGGAACGCGGCATCGTCCAGCCCCTTTGCGGAGACATTGATCCCAAGATACTGAAACACGGTGGTGTCGGCATCATCGTAGCTGACGCTGCCGGAAACGGCAACAGGGTCCGTGCCGGTGAGATCTGCCACGATCAGCTGCACATCCCGGGAAGAAAAGCGGTAGAGCATGGACTCCTGATCCGCTGTACCGGTGAGGGAGATCCGCTCCACCGGCTGACTGATGTGCCGCCACCAGTTCTGACTGGCAATCAGACAGCTTTCGCTGCTTTCGTCATAGAGGTAAGGACCGGTTCCCAGAGGGACGCTGTGCTTCTCTGTGCCGGACTTCAGAATGGGAATGTCCAGCAGGGCGGGCAGACCGGTATTGGGGCGGTTGAGGGTCAGGGTCACCGCACCGTCCCCGGCGGAAATGCTTTTGACATCCGACAGCCGTCTGGCGTAGCGGGCGGAGCTGCGGGCGGCGTTGAGGGTAGTCTTCACGTCGGCGGCGGTGAGGGGAGATCCGTCGGAAAACACCACGCCGTCACGGAGGGTCAGCTTGTAGGTCAGTGTTTCCGAATCGTAGGTGTAGGACGCGCACAGCAGCGGCTGGGGCGTGAAGGCCTGATCCAGCCGGAACAGTCCCTCATAAAGGAGGGAGGCCACCGTCTGCTGAACACCGTCGGGACAGGAGAGGGGATTCAGAGGCTGCCCCTCTAAATAGGGCAGGGCGAACACGGCGGGCAGACCGCTGTGTTCTTCCTCTACGGGGGTCTCCTCCGACGGAAAGGGCAATTCATCTGCGGAGGATTCGTCGATCTGGGCGCAGCCGGTCAGAAGGGAGAGGGTCAGAGTCAGGACCGCCGCCCAGGCGGTGATTCGTTTCATAGGCCCTCCTTCAGAGAAATGACGGCCACTTGGACGCCTCGCTGATCGCCCATTTTCCGGTGCGACCAGAACAGGTCGGGGCGGCAGGCGGTGCAGATGCCGGAGACCTCGATCCGCTCCGGCAGCAGACCGACGCGCAGCAGCCATTGGCGGTTCAGCCCGGCCAGATCCACATGGAATTTGGGACCTTTGACCGTGATATAGGCGTCGGCATCCGCTCCCAATGCGGCTTGCATGGCCTCCGGCACATCTCCGTCTGTCTCGAAGCAGCAGGGGCCGATGCAGGGACCCAGCGCTGCCAGCAGATCGGCGGGACGGCTCCCATAGGCCGCACCCATGGCTGCCACGGTTTTCTCCACGATCCCGGCGGCACAGCCCCGCCAACCGGCGTGAACGGCGCCGATGGCCTGATGGACAGGATCGTACAGCAGCACGGTGCCGCAGTCGGCGGAAAAGACCGTCAAGGGCAGGTTAGGGACGTTGGTGATGAGAGCATCCACATCTGTGTAGTCCCGGGGACGGAGCAGACCCTTCCCGGCGTCCTCTGCCGTGACGGTGCGGATATTGGCGGTGTGGGTCTGCTGACTGAGGACCGCACGGGTCTCGTCCAGGCCCAAAGCGGCGAAAAAGCGGCGGTAATTTTCCCACAGCTTTTCCGGGCCGTCCCCCTGTCCGGGGCGGAGGTTCAGACTGTCCCACGGTGCGGGGGATACGCCGCCCTTCCGGGTGGAAAAGCCGTGAGGGACATCATTCAAAACATCGGCGGTGAACCACACCAGGCCGGTTTGCTCATGCTGTTGAAAGGGCATAGTTAACCTCGCTTGTTCTCTTAAAAAATGCCCTCTGGAAAGCCAGAGGGCAGGGATATGATATTTTCTGGAGTTCCCGTTCCCCTTTCGGCAGTGGGAAAGGGAAACGGGGAACTGATCAACGCCGCAGGGCGGCGCGGCTTGCACGGGATCTTACAGATCCGGGTGATACTCCTTGCAGGTGCACTTCTTCCACTTCAGCCCGCTGCCGCAGGGACAGGGATCGTTGCGGCCGATCTTCACGGTCTTTTTCACGGGCTGCTTTTTAGGCGTGGTGCCGTCGCCGCCCACGTTTTCCACGGTGGCCTTGGCTACACGCTCCCGCTTGACCTCCTCGTCCTTCCGCAGACGGACGGAGTACAGCCGGCGGACGGTCTCATCCTGAATGGCGGAGACCATTTCCTCAAACATTTCCAGAGATTCCCGCTTGTAGACGTCCACGGGGTTGTTGTTGCCGTAGCCCTGGAGCCGGACGCCCTGCTTCAGATCGTCCATGGCGTCGATATGATCCATCCAGTATTCGTCTACCACCCGGAGCATGATGACACGCTCCAGCTCCCGCATGATGGGCGTGGTGATCTCCTGCTCCTTGGCCTCGTAGGTCTTTTCGGCGGCGGCGATAAACGCCTCGTCGAAGTCCTCCTGGGTCTTGGAGGGGATTTCCTCGTCGGAGAATTCCACGGCGCCCTTGGCGAAGTAGATACCCTCCATGCCCTTGAGCATCTCGTGATACTGGGCGGCATCCAGATGCTGATTTTCACCGAAGGCCAGCGCCACATGGTTGCTGACGGAGGTGTGCATCATGTTCAGCACGGTCTCCTTGATGTCCAGACCGTCCAGCACCTGACGGCGCTGGGCGTAGATGATCTCGCGCTGCTTATTCATGACGTCGTCGTATTCCAGAACGGACTTACGGGACTGGAAGTTGCGGCTCTCCACGGTGGTCTGGGCGTTTTCGATGGCACGGGTCAGCATCTTGTTTTCGATGGGGGTGTCCTCGTCCAGATCGAATTTCTCCATCATGTTCTGGATGCGGTCGCCGCCGAACAGACGCATGAGGTCATCTTCCAGAGAGATATAGAACCGGGTCTCGCCAGGGTCGCCCTGACGGCCAGCACGGCCACGGAGCTGATTGTCGATCCGGCGGGATTCGTGGCGCTCGGTGCCGATGATGAACAGGCCGCCGGCCGCACGGACCTTTTCAGCCTCCTCCTTGATGATGGCCTTGTGATAGGCCATCCGCTCGGCAAACAGCTTCCGGGCGGCCAGAATATCGGCGTTGTCGGTGTCGGCGTAGCCGGTGGCGTCCACGATGACCTCCTCGGAGTAGCCGGCCTTCACCAGATCGGCCCGGGAGAGGTACTCGGCGTTGCCGCCCAGCATAATATCCGTACCACGGCCAGCCATGTTGGTGGCCACGGTGACGGCGCCCAGCTTACCGGCCTGAGCCACGATCTCGGCTTCCTTCTCATGGTTTTTGGCGTTCAGCAGATTGTGCTGAATGCCTTCCCGCTGGAGCAGGTGGCTCAGCAGCTCGTTCTTCTCGATGGACACGGTACCCACCAGAACGGGCTGGCCCTTCTCGTGGCACTCCTTTACCTGCTGGATGACCGCACGGAACTTGCCCGCCTCGGTCTTATACACAACATCGTGGTGGTCCTCACGCTGGTTGGGACGGTTGGTTGGGATCTCCACAATGTCCAGATTGTAGATGGTGCCGAACTCCTCTGCCTCGGTCATGGCGGTACCGGTCATACCGGACAGCTTATCGTACAGACGGAAGTAGTTCTGGAAGGTGATGGTAGCCAGAGTCTTGTTTTCACTGTTGACGTTGACGTGCTCCTTGGCTTCGATGGCCTGATGGAGACCGTTGGAGTACCGGCGGCCGAACATGAGACGGGCGGTGAACTCGTCCACGATGATGACCTCGCCGTCCTTCACCACGTAGTCAATATCCCGCTTCATGGTGCCGTGGGCCTTCAACGCCTGATTGATGTGGTGGTTCAGCGTGGCGTTGGAGGGATCGGACAGGTTCTCCACATGGAAGAATTCCTCCGCCTTGGCAATGCCGGAGGCGGTGAGGGTGGCTGTCTTGGCCTTTTCGTCCACAATATAGTCGGCATCGATGTGGGAGTCCTCTTCCTCCTTATCGTCCACCTGCACAACTACCTTTTTCTTCAGGCGGGAGACGAACATCTCCGCCATATCGTACATCTGGGTGGACTTTTCGCCCTGACCGGAAATAATCAGGGGGGTACGGGCCTCATCGATCAGGATGGAGTCCACCTCGTCCACGATGGCGAAGCTGTGGCCCCGCTGCACCAGCTCGCTGGAATAGATGCACATATTGTCGCGGAGGTAGTCGAAGCCCATCTCGTTGTTGGTGCCGTAGGTGATGTCGGCGGCGTAGGCGTCCTTGCGCTGCTGAGCGGTGAGGCCGTGGATGATGAGGCCTACCTTCAGACCCAGGAAGCGGTGGACCTTGCCCATCCACTCGGAGTCACGCTTGGCCAGATAGTCATTGACGGTGACAACATGGACGCCCTTGCCCGTCAGCGCATTCAGATAGGCGGGGAGGGTGGCTACCAGGGTCTTGCCTTCACCGGTCTTCATCTCGGCGATCCGGCCCTGATGCAGCACGATGCCGCCCACCAGCTGCACCCGGTAGGGACGCATGCCCAATACACGGTCCGCGGCCTCCCGCACGGTGGCAAAAGCCTCCGGCAGAATGTCATCCAGGGTCTCGCCGTTGGCAAGACGCTCCTTGAACTCCGGGGTCTTGGCTTGAAGCTCTGCATCGGTGAGGGCCTTGTATTCGTCGCCCAGCGCCTCGATCTTATCCACAATGGGGTAGATGGATTTCAGCTCCCGGGAGCTATAATCGCCAAAGATGGATTTCAAAAGTCCCATAGGTTATAAAACATCCTTTCACGCTTCCGCCCGGCTCTGGGCGGGAAGAGAATATACCATATAAAATGAGCGGGAACATAGCCGCCCACAATAAAACAAGCATACTATATCATATTCGCTCCGGGATTGCAAAGAAAAATGGGAAAGATACGAAAAAAGTTTACAAAATATCTGCGCGGCTGAGAGGATAATCGTTTAACAGCTTTTTGCAGCCGTCAGAATCGGGGAACGGAAAGCCGGAAGCAAGGCTATTTAATGTCAAATTCCGCCGCCAGCGCAAAATCCACGACCCGCTTGTCCTGTTCCGTCTCGTTTTCATGAAACTCGAAAAACCACTTGACCGCCCGGTAGTGGCCGGTATCCAGAGAGCCGTAGCGGCCAGCCCACTGGAAGGCCATCTCCCTCGGCATGTCTTTTTCAAAGATATAGGCTTCCGCCGTGTTGGAAAAGTCTCCATTTTCTTCCAGATCATACCACTGGCCGTCCTGTTCTACCTGAAGGAAGAAATCAGCACTGTTTCCGCTGTCGATTTCCGTGTCCGTGGCGTTGAGGATCGTCACCTTGACCTGTCCCGGATAGGCGGAGCCATCCACCACCGTCATGGTGACGCCCTCATGGTTGTTGACCTCCAGATCAGATGCTTTTTCACTGATCTTGGGGGCAGAGCCGCAGGCGGTGAGGGCCAGCAGGCACAGGGCACAGCAGAAGGTGAACACATTCTTCATGAAGACCGCTCCTTTCGATAATTACAAAACAGATTCTATACTTCTCCATTATAACAGACGTGAGAGAATAAAAAAAGTTCCGGCATATTCCGGCAAACCCGGTAAAATGACCGGAGAAGTTCACGAAACCTTTCTTGTGCTTTCCGGGGCCTTGTGTTAAGATGATCTTAACAGGAGAACAACGCGGAAAACCCGGACGAAAAAAGAAGGAGGCCCATTATGAAGCTGAGCTTTTACGGCGCTGACCAGTGCGTGACCGGCAGCTGTCACTGTCTGGAGGTCAACGGCAAAAACATCCTGATCGACTGCGGCTTGCAGCAAGGGCGTGACGAGGTAAACAACGAAGCCCTGCCCTTCCATCCCGGCAGTATCGACTTCGTGCTCATCACCCACGCCCATATCGACCATACCGGCCGGGTGCCCATGCTGGTGAAGCAGGGCTTTCAGGGCCGCATCCTCACCACCCGCGTGACGGCCAACCTCATGGATATCATGCTGCTGGACTCCGCCCACATTCAGGAGTCCGACGCCGAGTGGAAAAACCGCAAGGCAGCCCGTTCCGGCGCCCCCAAGGTGGAGCCGCTGTATACCATTGAGGATGCGGAAAATGTGAAGCAGTACGTCACCACCTGCGAATACGGCGAGGATGTGGAACTGTGCGAGGGCGTCAGCGTCCGATTTGCCGACGCGGGACATCTGCTGGGCAGCGCCTGCATCACCGTTACCGCCACGGAAAACGGCGTCACCAAAAAGCTGATCTTCTCCGGCGATCTGGGCAACGTGGATCAGCCCATCATCCGGAATCCCAGCCACTTTGCCGGGGCGGACTATGTGGTGATGGAGTCCACCTACGGCAACCGCAACCACACTGAGGTGTGGAGCTACACCGAGAATCTGGCGAAGATCATCGACGATACCATGGCCCGGGGCGGCAATGTGGTAATTCCCGCCTTTGCCGTGGGCCGCACACAGGAGCTCCTCTACTTCATCCGGGAGATCAAGGACAAGGGGTTGGTAAAGTCCAATCCGGATTTCCCTGTTTACATCGACTCTCCTCTGGCCCGCCGGGCCACCACCATCTTCACCGGGGATCTGGACGGCTATCTGGATGCCGACGCGCTGGCGCTGGTGCAGGACGGCACCCACATGTTTAACTTCTCCAACCTCCGCATGACGGAGACGGTGGAGGAATCCAAGGGGCTGAACGAGGACGGTATCCCCAAGGTCATCATCTCCGCCTCCGGTATGTGCGACGCGGGCCGTATCCGTCACCACCTGAAGCACAACCTCTGGAAGCCGGAGTGCACCATCGTGTTCGTGGGCTATCAGGGGGAGGGCACCTTGGGCCGCTCCCTGCTGGAGGGCGTCAGAAGTGTGAAGCTCTTCGGCGAAGAGATCGCCGTTCACGCCAAGATCGTGAACTTCCAGGGCCTTTCCTCCCATGCCGACCGGGATCACCTGCTGGCGTGGATCGCTGACATCAAGGCCCCCAAGCCCCAGCACGTGTTCATCGTCCACGGCGACCGGGAGGTGGCTCCCTATTTCGCCGAGAGCGTGGAAAAGCTGGGCTTTACTGCCCACGCACCGCAGTACACCGAGGTCTATGATCTGATCGAGGATCAGATCGTGGCTCCCGGCTATCTGCCGGAGCGAAAGGCCAAGGCTGTGGGCGGCCAGCGGGTCAGTTCTGCTTACGAGCGTCTGGTGGCGCTGGGTCAGCGGATGGTAGACGTCATCCGCCGCTCCAAGGGCCGGGACAACAAGACCCTTGGCCGCTGGGCGGATCAGCTCCGGCAGCTGCTGGACAAGTGGGAGGAATCCTGATAGAATATACCTACCCGCAGGGTACGCCGCACGGCAGCGGGGGCGATGCTCCCCGCTGCCGTGCGTTTTCGAGACTTGTAAGCCACCAAAAACGGATTGGTTCAAGTGGTGGAGGAAACCCAAACAGGTCTTTCCCGTACACATCCATCCCTGCCGCTGCGGAATCGAGAACCATCTGAATTCAATTGAGAATAAAAGGGATAAAAGCCATGGAAGCATTGGAAAAAGGCAGCGTCTATACCGCCGTTATTGACGGCTATTCCAGCGAGGGGCTGGGGATCGCCCGGGTAAACGGGGCGGTGGTGTTCGTGCCCCACGCCGTCCGGGGGGAGGAGATCGACCTCCGGATCACCAAGGTGATGAAAACCTCCTGCGCCGGCGAAATCGTAAAGATCCATAATCCGTCTCCCGAACGCATGGAGCCGGAGTGCCCCTATGCCGGGAAATGCGGCGGCTGCGCCTACCGTCACCTCACCTATCCGGAGGAACTGTGGGCCAAGCGCCAGCGGGTGCAGGATGCACTGACCCGCATCGGCGGGCTGGAACTGACCGTGGAGGAGATCCTGGGGACGAAAAACCCGGAGCATTACCGCAACAAGAGCCAGTACCCCGTGGGGGCTGACGGTTCCATCGGCTTTTTTCAGGCTCGGACCCACAAGGTTGTGCCCATCCGCCGCTGTCTGATCCAGACGGAGGCCGCCGACCGCACCGCCCAAGCGGTGGGGGAGTGGATGCGCCGCTACAAGATCTCCGCCTACGATGAGACCACCGGAAAGGGCCTCGTGCGCCATGTCTGCGTCCGGGTGAACCGGAAAGGCGAAAGCCTTTGCTGCGTGGTGGTCAACGGCAATAAGGTGCCGCGGGAGCCGGAGCTGGCGGCCTATGTCACCGCCGCTGTGCCCCATACCGTAGGCGTCCTGCTGAACAGCAACACCCGCCGGGGCAATGTGGTCTTAGGAGACAAATATCGGACGCTGTTCGGCCGGAATTATCTGATGGACACCCTCTGCGGACTGGAATTCAAGCTGTCCATGCCGTCCTTCTATCAGGTGAACCGGGATCAGGCGGAGGTGCTGTACGGCAAGGCGCTGGAATTCGCGGGCCTTACCGGGAATGAAACGGTATTGGACCTCTACTGCGGTATCGGTACCATTACCCTGTGTCTCGCGAAGGCAGCCAAACGGGTCATCGGCGCGGAGATCGTGCCTCCCGCCATCCGGGACGCCAAGGAGAATGCCCTCCGCAATCACATTGAAAACGCGGAGTTTTTCTGTGGAGACGCGGCGGACATCGCTGCCAAGCTGGAGAGCGACGGCCTGCGCCCGGATGTAGTGACGGTGGATCCGCCTCGGAAGGGACTGGCTCCGGAGGTCATCGCCTCCGTGGCAGCCATGGGGCCGGAGAAGGTGGTCTATGTCTCCTGCGACCCGGCAACGCTGGGCCGGGACGTGAAGATCTTCCGGGAGTTCGGCTACGAAGCCAAGCGAGCCGCCGCCGTGGATATGTTCCCCGGCACCGCCCATGTGGAGACGGTTGTTTTGCTTTCCAAGGGAGAAATCGACTCAAAGAAGGTGCGGGTGGAGTTCTCGCTGGAAGATATGGATATGTCCGGCTTCCAGAAGGGCGCGACTTATGAACAGATCAAGGCGTATGTGTTGGAGCATACCGGTTTGAAGGTATCTTCCCTGTACATCTCACAGATAAAGCGCAAGTGCGGGCTGGATGTGGGGCAAAATTATAACCTGTCAAAGAAGGAAGATGCCAAAGTGCCAAAATGTCCGCCGGAGAAGGAAGCGGCGATCAGGGATGCGTTGAAATATTTTCAGATGATTTAAGAGTCTATTGAGCAAAAAAGCAGTAAATCAATTTCAGATTTACTGCTTTTGCTGGCCGGGCCGGTGAGCTACGAGCATTCATGACTTTTTGATAACTTGTTCCATACTGATATATTAAGCGGAAAGTTGTGGCCCTGTATTTTCAGAGGGAAACGAATGCTCCTTGAATATATCCCACAAAATATGCCATCGCTATACTCAGTGCAATGCAACATATACATAGTATTTCAGCAATTACCTTTTTTTCGATTATTTCATTTATGGACTTTCCGTAATCAATAGTAGACCATACCATTGAAAGCAAAAATAGAATTGAAATCCATTGAGTATGAAATGATAGTCCCATGCTAACAAATACATAGTTTGAGATGATGTAAAAAGCGCTTCTGACTACAACTTCTGTCACTTTTACAATCCGATTTCTCATAGAATTCTCCCTCTCTGATAATACTGTGGGCGGCAGCACTCCTTGCTGTCGCCCCTTGATTGCCTATCTGCAAAGGCGGGCG